>ENA-ORDP01001192-ORDP01001192.1-marine-sediment-metagenome-genome-assembly--contig:-NODE-1192-length-14744-cov-3.529784_pt1 | contig 14744 bp, 15 predicted proteins | sample MGYA00248627_ERZ508539 | MGnify/ENA primary metagenome ERZ508539 (study PRJEB26208, sample SAMN05571518) | marine sediment metagenome | biome: deep sea; feature: Hydrothermal vent; material...
CATGGCGCCTTTTACAGCCGATTGTAGCAGAAATGGATTTTTAGAGGTTCCCTTATGATAAACGAGTTTTTATCAGAGCGGTCGGCGCCGGTCACTCTTGCGCTCCATCACAGCAAAGGTCACCGGCCATCACTATAAATAACCGAAACAGTGGCGGAGCAGAGCCTGTGACGGACGAAGCCGGCCACACACACACGGCCCGCCTGAGCAGCGTCACAATCGACACTAGCTATTCTGCGTCACAATACTGGCGCGATTTCATCAGTTTTCGCGAGTTGATATTTTTCCTGGTCTGGCGCGACATTGTAACCCGCTATAAACAAAGTTTTCTCGGTATATCATGGAGCGTTTTTCGGCCAGTTCTTACGGTGGGCATGATGACCATTATTTTCGGCTATCTGGCCAAGTTTCCAGCGGGAGATGTTCCCTATCCGGCGCTGGTGCTGGCCGGTTTAATGCCGTGGCAGTTTTTCACCAGTTCGTTACAGAGCTCTACTACCAGCGTCACCGGGGCGACGGCGCTTGTGCAACGGGTCTACTTTCCTCGGCTCATCCTCCCCTTCGCTTCTATCATGGTGAACCTTGTCGACTTTCTAATCACTTCCGTTATTATGGCCGGCATCCTCATATGGTACAAATTCATCCCCGACTGGCGCCTGTTCACAATTCCCTTCTTCATGCTGTTGGCGGTGGGGGCGTCGCTCGGAATCGGGCTATGGCTCTCTGTCTTCAACGTCCGCTTCCGCGATATCAAGGACATTGTGCCCATCATCACCCAGATCGGGACCTACGTCTCGCCGGTTGGTTACTCAGTTTCGGTGGTGCCGGAGAAATACCAGCTTCTCTACTCCCTCAACCCTATGGTAGGAATCATCGACGGATTTCGCTGGGCCATCCTTGGTGGGGAACACCATATCTTCATGCCGGCCCTTATCGTTTCGGTGGTATTTACTCTGGCCACCTTTAGTAGCGGCGTCTGGTTTTTCACCCGAGCCGAACGAACCTTTCCCGACGTCATATAAAGAGAAATGTCTTACGCCATCAAAGCTGAAAACATTGTCAAGTCATATAGCATCTGGCACGACGCCAGCGGGCGGCCCGACTCCCTCAACGACCTGATCCTGGGACGCATCAAAAACAGCGTCAAACATCGGCGCGTGGTAAAAGGAGGAGCTACCCACGAAGAATTCCTGGCCCTCAAGGACGTAAGCTTCGAAGTTGCGCGGGGAGAAAAACTGGGTATCATCGGCCGCAACGGCGCCGGTAAAACTACGCTACTCAAGGTTCTTAGCCGAATCACCACCCTCTCATCAGGATGCATCCATATCCAGGGCAGGGTGGCTACCCTCCTTTCAGTAGGCGCAGGATTTCACGCGGAGCTGACCGGCAAGGAAAATATCTATCTCAACGGCGTTATTCTTGGCATGACCCGCAAAGAGATAAAAAGGAAATTTGACGAGATCGTCGCCTTCTCTGGAGTGGAGAAGTTCATCGATACACCGGTGAAACGATATTCGTCAGGCATGACGGTCCGGCTCGGGTTCGCGGTAGCGGCCCATCTCGACGTGGATATTCTGCTACTTGACGAAGTGCTGGCGGTGGGGGACGCTGAATTTCAAAACAAATGTCTCGGCAAGGTCGATACCATGTGTAGCGAGGGCCGGACAGTCATCTTCGTCAGCCACCAACTGGACCAAATCAAACGTTTGTGTAATCGTTGTCTGCATATGGAGCAAGGCTCCATCATCAACGACGGGACTCCCGATGAGGTGATTACCGCCTATCTGGCCGAGAAGGCCCCCCGGCAGGAGCGTCTTTTTGACGATGACGACTCAAAAAAGGCCCAGCTTAATCGTATCAGTCTTAAGACTGGCGACTACCGTCTCTCATCGCTGTTTGGGCCGGAGGACGAGATCGTGGTAGAAATCGAGTTTACCGTGCGGGATCTCTCCATCGGCTCTGTTCATCTTGACACCTTCATTACACTGGCCGATGACACAATTGTCTGGAGCTCCGATACACGGGATGTGAGCGAAGCGCCCGGCGCCTGGCCTGAAGGAAGACACACCCTCGAAGTGCGGTTTCCAGCGCGGCTTCTCAACTACGGCTCCTATGAAATCCGCCCCGTGCTCGGCGTCGCAGGTAAAGCGTTCGACAATCATCCAAGCTCCATCGCCCCTGGGTTTTTGGGGGGTCTCAAGCTCGATATCAGACCTTCATCGGTCAGCGCGGTCGATCAGGTGTCGAACAGCCGGGGAGGGTTTATCTATCCTCATCCGGCTTATCGCATTGTGGGGGGATGACCAATGCCTCTTAACATCGGTGTAATCGGGCTCGGGGTGGGGGAGGCGCATGCCAGGGCAGGCGCCTCTCATCAAGAAAGCGTCGTCACTTATTTGTGCGATATCTCAAAAGAGCGGCTCGGCCAGATAGCGGCCCAGCACCCCGGAGCGGCCACAACCACCGACCCCGGCGCAGTTCTTTGCGATCCTGCCATCGATGTGGTTGTCATCGCCTCCTACGACGACAATCATTACGAACAGACCATGATTGCGCTAAAGAATGGGAAACATGTTTTTGTCGAAAAGCCTGTCTGCATCTTTGCTCACGAAGCTAAGGAGTTGCGCAATGAAATCGAGCGCCGCCCAGGCCAGCTCTTCTTCTCGAACCTGATATTACGCCTGTCGGCCCGGTTTATGCGTCTCAAGGAGCTTATCGAACAAGGTCAGCTGGGCGAACTTTACGCGATGGAAGGGGATTACAACTATGGGCGTCTTAGCAAGATCATCGATGGATGGCGCGGCCAACAGGCGTTTTATTCTATCGTCAACGGTGGCGGCGTGCATCTTATCGACCAGATGCTCTGGCTTGCCGGTGAACGCATTAACGAGGTGATGGCCTATGGCTCCAACATCGTCACGCGTGACACCGGCTTTCGCTACAACGATTACGTGTCGTCCCTCCTCTCTTTCAGAAGCGGACTTATCGGAAAAATGGCGGCCAACTTCGGCTGTGTCTACCCGCATTTCCATCCCTTTCGGGTATACGGCGACGCCGGGACGTTTATTAACAATCGGGGCGATGCGGAATTGTATCGATCCTGCGAGCAGGAGAAAAAACCAGACTTGATTTCCGATTCTTATCCGGGGGTAGACAAGGGCGACCTGTTTTTAAATTTTCTAGATACAATAACCGGCGATGCGAAACCGGTTGTTACGAGAGATGAAATTTTTGACTCGATGGCGGTCTGTTTCGCCATCGATGAGTCTGTGAAAAAAGGAGGACCTGTAACGGTGGAATATCTATGAACGAAAAAACCATCCCTTTTGGAAAACCGATTTTGGGGGATGAGGAGCGCCAGGCGGTTCTCGACACCCTTGACGGACCCATTCTGGCGCATGGGCCGCGTGGAAAAGCGTTTGAAAAAGTCTTCGCCGATTTTACTTCCGCGCCTTACGCGCTGTCGGTGTCCTCCTGTACAGCCGGTCTGCACCTGGGCTATTTTTACCTGGGGCTCGGAGCAGGGGACGAGGTGATTGTCCCGGCGCAAACCCACACCGCCACCGCCCACGCCGTTGAATATACCGGCGCCACTCCCGTTTTCGTAGACGCCGAAGCAATCACGGGAAACATCGATCTTGACCAGGTGGAAGAAGCCATTACTGAACGAACCCGCGCCATATCCATTGTCCATTTCCTCGGCAAGCCTGTTAATATGGGGCGGTTGATGGAGATCGCAAACAAACACGGCCTTTTCGTGGTGGAGGACTGCGCCTTATCTGTCGGCGCGGCCTTCAGGGGCGTTCACACTGGGTTGCACGGCGATATGGGCGCCTTTTCGTTTTATCCAGTCAAACATATGACCACCGCCGAAGGGGGCATGGTCATCACCCGGCGGGACGATATGGCGGCCAAAATGGAGCGGCAAAAAGCCTTCGGAGTGAACCGGACGGTAAGCGAGCGCCCCATACCTGGAGTCTACGACGTTACCATGCTCGGCTATAACTACCGGATGAACGAAATTGAGGCGGCCATCGGCATTGTGCAGGTATCGCGCTTGAAAGGCTTTCTGGATCAGCGGCGGAAAAACTACACTGTTCTTTATGACGCCCTGCGGCAAATGGACGAAGTGACCCCCCTCGACAGCGGCGATGACACCGGCATGGTCGCGGCCCACTACTGCCTCTGTGCGGTTCTAAGCCCTTCCCTGGCGAAGAGGCGATACGAGGTTATCAAACATCTCAAAAACCAGGGCGTGGGAACCAGCGTTTACTATCCCCGGCCAGTTCCCCATATGAGTTACTATAGCGAGAAGTACGGCTTCGGCAAAGAGACATTCCCGCAAGCGGCCCGTATCAGTTATCAATCCATCGCCTTGCCGGTGGGGCCGCATTTGGACGAAGATGATATGATCTATATCGTAAATACATTAAAAATGGCTTTAAGGTAAAAGGTAAGTAGAAATATGGAGTCATTAAAAGACAAAAAGATTTTGATAATTGGCGGCGCCGGGTTCATCGGCCACAACATGGCCATAACTTTGGCTGGGCTGGGCGCTAAGGTGGCGGTCATCGACGGGTTGCAGGTCAACAACCTGCTCTCGTTTGCGGCTCTAGACCCGTCCAATAAAAACCAGGAGCTTTATTACGACATCCTCAATCAACGTTTGCAACTTCTCTTCAAAGCCGGGGTCGGCCTTGAGGTGGCTGATGCGCGTGATTATGCTGTTCTGTCCCATCTCTTCACCAAGATCAGGCCGAACATAGTTATTCAGCTTGCGGCCGTTTCCCACGCCGGGAAATCGAACAAGGACCCTTTTTCAACTTTTGATCACAGCCTGCGCACACTTGAAAACGCCCTCGATTGCTCCAGAGACTATGTGGAGCGTTTCATCTTTTTCTCGTCTAGCATGGTATACGGGCACTTCACCGAAGAAACGGTCACCGAAGATACGCATTGCGAGCCGCTGGGCATCTACGGCGCCTTGAAATTTTCGGGGGAAAAGCTGGTTATCGCCTATAATCAGGTATTCAATCTTCCCTATACCATTATTCGTCCGTCCGCCCTCTACGGCGAACGTTGCGTCAGCAGAAGGGTGCTCCAGATATTCGCCGAAAATTCGCTGAGGAATGAGGAGATCACCATCCATGGGGATGGCAATGACCGTCTCGACTTCACCTATATCGACGATATGATAAATGGCGTTGTCAAGGTACTAACCAGCAAGAAGGCCGTGAACGAAATTTTTAATATCACCTATGGTCAGGGGCGCTCCATGGCCGAAGTGGTGGACATTATTCGCAAGCAGTTTCCCGACGCCAGGGTCAACTATACTCCCAAGGATAATCTGACTCCCGACCGGGGCACCCTTTCCATCGACAAGGCCAAGAGGCTGATTGGTTATGAACCGGCGTTTCCCATCGAGATCGGCCTGCCGAAATATATCGATTGGTATCGGGACGCCATGAAGAAGCATTTCTAGATCACGACTACGAACCCCTTTCTGCGCAGGTAACAATTTCTCATTCGATCATCTCCGATCCTTGGCTTACATCAGTATTGGAAAAGCCCACATACCGGGCTGTTGTCGATGACCGCCTGGTCGCCGACGCCGCAACGGGGAACGTTATACTGCCGTCGCCACCCGCTTTTTGCTATGCCAAGGCTCAAACAGACGATTTCGCCAAGATACGGGCGCTTGAATCTCTTGGTTTTTCACTCATAGAAACGAACGTCACCTTTTCCAAGACACCAGCCGGCGCTATCGGGGACGTTGAGCAGGAGGGGGTCTGTTTCGCTAACGCCGATGACGAGGATGGGGTTGTCGCTGTGGCCCGTAGAGGCTTTATCTACCCACGATTTCATATGGATCCGTTCTTTAGCCGTGAGACGGCAGAGCGGGTGAAGGCAGAATGGGCGCGCAACTTTTTCAAAAGACTTCGGGGCGATGCTATGGTGGTCGCCCGGTGTGATGGGGACATAGCTGGCTTCGCCCAGCTTATAGACGACCCTGACGGCAAGAGTATAGCCATCGACCTGATATCGGTGGCGGAGAAATTCCGCCGTCGTGGGATCGCCCGGACCATGATCCGGTTTATCGAAACCCGGTACGCAAAGAGGGATCGGCTTTTGGTAGGAACACAACTCATCAATATTTTATCGACGCGGCTCTACGAATCCATCGGGTTTCGTCTCTGCGCGTCAACCTATGTCTATCACCTGCACCTGTAACCAATGAAAATCGGAGCCTGCGACAGCGGAGCCAGACCATTGGTTATCGCCGAGATAGGAAACAACCATGAAGGGAGCGCGGCTGTCGCCAGCGAGCTGGTGCGCAAAGCGGCTGACTGTAAAGTTGATGTAATAAAATTCCAGGTTTTTCGAACGGATAGGTATATCAGCCGCAACGATCCGAAGCGGTTCGCACAGCTCAAAAGATATGAATTGGCGCCAGAAATCTTCATCGAACTGGCCGGCGAGGCGCGTTCGCTGGGGCTTGGAGTTGTCGCCACTGCTCTGGATCGTGAAAGCGCCATTGCTTTGGCGCCTCATATGGACGGGTTGAAAATCGCGTCGGGAGACCTTGGTTATTTCCCCCTCGTTGATTTGATGCTGACATACGGCAAACCTCTTATTCTTTCCACCGGTCTAAGCGACCTGAAAAAGGTCGCGAAGACTATTGACCGGGTACGGGAGAGCTGGGGAGAGGCCACACCGGGACTACTGGCGATTTTGCATTGCGTGAGCGCTTACCCTGCGCCTCCCGAGCAGGCCAATCTTTCCGCCATTCAATCACTCAAGACAAGGTTTGGAGTCGAGACAGGATATTCTGACCATACAATCGGCATTACAGCCGCCATCGCCGCAGTGGCTATGGGCGCCCGTATCATAGAAAAACACTTTACCCTGGCCAACGATTACTCCGATTTTCGAGATCATCAACTGTCAGCCGATCCCGGTACCATGACCGAACTGGTGGAGCGGGTACGGCAAATAGATATCATGCTAGGTGACGGTGTAAAAGCCATTCAACCGAACGAAGTTCCTATCCAGGCCGCCGTGGCCCGGTCACTGGCTGTCAACTTCGACAGGGAGGCGGGGGATATTTTGTTGGCCGATGATGTGTCGTGGGTCCGTTGCGGAAACGGAGTTCCTTACGGAGCGGCCGATCCTGTTGGAAAACGGCTGACCCGCAAAGTTTCGGCGGGCGCGTCCCTCTCGGACAGCGATTTTGAATAAAACTGTTTGCGCCGGGACGGGCGAGGCTTTATAGACGATGTGCGGTATAGCAGGATATATCGGCCCCGAAACCATTTCACAAGAGCGGATCGAAGACTGCCTGGGCGATATGGGACGGCGCGGCCCCGACGCCACCGGAGCGAGGAGTTGGGAGGGAAAGCAAAATGTCTACCTATTGCATAGCAGGTTGAACATTATCGATCTGGACAATCGGGCTAACCAGCCCTTCAACAGCGGATCGCACTGGCTGGCGTATAATGGCGAACTCTACAATTATGTCGAGCTACGGCGCATACTTGAGTGTAAGGGTGTCGTGTTTTCAACACAATCCGACACCGAAACCTTGCTTGAGGTCTTGCGCCACGATGGGCTCGACGCCCTGGACGACTGCGAGGGCATGTGGGCTTTCGCTCTGTATGACGAAACCGAAAAACGCCTTACTCTCTGCCGCGACCGGTTTGGGGAGAAACCGCTCTATATTTTCCGTGAAGCTAACGGGGGAATCTATTTCGGCTCCGAAATAAAATTCATAGCGACACTACGCGGGCGATGGCCTGCCGTCAATCACGAGCATCTTCTCCGCTACATGGTGAACGGATACCGTTCGCTCTATAAAACCGGCGCCACTTTTTTCGCGGGGGTCAGCGAAGTAGAGAGCGCGATGCTATGGAATATAGACAGTTCCGGGGAGATCGAAAAACGGCGCTACTGGACGCCCCGTACAGAGAGGGACGAGTCGATGTCGTACGAGGAGGCGGTGGCAGGAACACGTAAGAGGCTCATAGAGTCGGTTCGTATTCGTCTTCGGGCCGACGTGCCGCTTGCTTTTATGATGAGCGGTGGCGTTGATTCGAACGGGCTTATCGGCATCGCCACAAAAGAGCATGGTTTCGACGTACATGGATTCACCCTGGTCGATGGCGATGAACGGTATGGGGAAGGGGAGACTGTGGCGCGGGCCGCCGCCGACCTGGGGGTGCGCAACACGCAGGTTCCGGCGAGCCGGGACGGTTTTTTTGGACAACTGGACAAACTGGTCGACCAGCATGACGCGCCAGTTTATACAATTTCCTACTATGCTCAATGGACGCTACTCAAATCGGTCAGCGATCAGGGTTACCGCATCACTGTGAGCGGCACCGGCGCCGACGAGCTTTTTTCCGGTTATTACGACCATCACCTGGCATATCTATACGAAATTTCCTCCGATTCAGAGCTTTATGCGGCTTCGGTGGCCGCCTGGGAGAAACATATAAAACCGATCACGCGTAATCCTTTTCTTGGGAAGGCCGACGCCTTTATCAAAAATCCGGGATTGCGCGACCATCTCTATCTGAACGCCGGCGAGTTTGCGCAGAGGCTGAAAAAACCTTGGAGCGAAGCTTTTACCGAGACCGCCTACGATAACGATCTACTGCGCAACCGTATGCTCAACGAGCTTTATCACGAATCGGTGCCGGTGATTCTGCACGAAGACGACCATAACGCAATGTACTACTCCATTGAAAACCGATCACCATATCTTGACAGAAGACTTTTTGAGTTCGCCGCCAGGATACCTACCCGTCATTTGGTGCGTGACGGATACGCCAAAGCGGTGCTCCGTGACGCCGTCCGTGGTTTTGCGCCAGACGAAATCGTCGATGCCCGTCAAAAGGTTGGGTTCAATATGTCAATCGACGCTTTTCTTGACCGGAGCGATCCCGAAACCCGTAGCTGGATTTTAGACGATGGGCCGATCTACGAACATGTGCGCAAAGAAGCCGTCGAGGTCATTTTAAACCGAGACACAATGCCAAATTCAGAGAGCAAATTTCTCTTCTATTTCATCAACTGCAAGCTCTTTTTAGAAAGGGCCCACAAGTGATAGGTATCATCGATTACGGGCTTGGGAACCTTCGGTCGGTGGCGGGCGCCGTGGAGAGGCTTGGCTTCGAATGGGTCATTACCGACAACGTTAAAACCTTGGACGGGGCCGACAAGTTGATTCTTCCTGGCGTCGGGGCCTATGGCGACGGAATGCGAAAACTCAACGAAAGAGGCCTTGTTGAGCCCTTGAGCGACCTTGTCCTGAACGATAAAAAACCGATCCTGGGCATTTGCCTCGGCTTTCAGCTTTTCGCCAAAGAAGGAACGGAGTTCGGATATCACAAGGGCCTGGGATGGATCGACACCACGGTCCGATCATTTCGCGATGGCGGAGTGACGGCGCCGGTTCCGCATATCGGCTGGAACGATTTGGACATATGTAAGACAGGCACATTGTTTAAAGATGTACCGGACGACGCTCTTTTTTATTACGTGCACAGCTACTATGTAGACGGAGCCCCTCTAACCGGCGTAACCGCCACGTGCCACTACGATCTTACGTTTACGGCCGCTATTGAGCTTGGCAATATTTATGGTGTGCAGTTTCATCCTGAAAAGAGCCAGCGTCATGGGTTGACGGTGCTTCGCAACTTTCTGGAAAAGAGCGAAGCGTGAGTGTCCGCAAGCGATTGATCACCGTTCTTACTTTCAACAACGGGATATTGTTCCGCACCAAGGAGTTTCATCCCGATTACCGATATACGCTTAATTTTGTCGACGCATGGTCGGTGGACGAGATCGTGCTACTCGACATCACTCGTCGAGGAGAGGGGGAGCGGCGGAATTTTTACGAGGTCGTGGAGACATTCGCCAGCCGTTGCTTTGTGCCGCTTGCGGTGGGAGGATATGTCACTACGGTGGACGATTTCAAAAAGCTTCTCTCCATAGGAGCCGACAAGGTTATCGTCAATACCGAAGCTATGCGCCGACCGGAATTCATTACCGAGGCGGCCAGGCTTTATGGCGCCCAATGCGTAGTGGTCAGCGTGGACGCTGTCAAACGGGCCGACCGGGAGTACGAAGTGGTTATCGATCGAGGGACGGAGCCTACCGGCGTGTCTCCGCATGAATGGGCCGCCATAGCGGAAAAACGGGGCGCCGGGGAGATTATGATACAGTCAGTCGAGCTCGACGGCAGTTTAAATGGATATGATAATGAGTTGAATCGCAGTATGGCCGACGCTATTTCTGTGCCGTTGCTTGTGAATACCGGCGCCGGCAACTGGAGCCACTTCGCCGCCGGCTTCAACGAAGGTGGAGCGGCGGCGGTCTGTACCAGCAACATTTATCACTTTACGGAAAGTAGCGTTAGAAGCGCCAAGCGCTATCTTGCCAGGGCGGGCATCGCCGTGCGGACAGAATAACCAAAAATGATCATCAAGCCAGGGAGTTGTGGATGAAAGAGAAGGGGGCTCGCGCGGTGCGCTACTGCGCCGAGTGTTTGACGCCCGATAGCCGGCCCCGGATTATCTTCAACCAGCAGGGTATTTGCAATGCCTGCCTCAACGCAAAGAGCAAAAAGGATATAGACTGGGATGAGCGCAAGGCGGAGTTTCTCTCTATGGTGGAGCCTTACCGCTCTACCGATGGCAGGTGGGATTGCGTGGTTCCCTGGAGCGGCGGCAAGGACAGCACATCCATCGCCTATCGACTGAAGTTCGAGCTTGGCATGAATCCACTTCTGGTCACTTTTTCTCCGATGCTCCCCAACGAGGTGGGAAACGACAACCGCGAATTGATGATACAACTCGGATTCGATCATATTTTCGTCCGCCCCAACCAGAAGGCTCATCGAGCCCTGGCCAAGCGGTTCTTTATCGAGCGGGGCAATCCGAAAGTGGCGTGGGACGCCGGGGTTAACGCGGCTCCACTGCAGGTGGCGGTCAATTACAATATTCCGCTGGTTTTTTACGCCGAGCATGGGGAGAGTGAGTATGGCGGGAAGGTGATGCATAAGGATTCGAACAAGATTCGGGACTTCGCCGAAGTGATCGAGCACCAGATAGGTGACGATCCGGCCAACTGGGTCGATGACGACGTGACCGAGGCCGACCTCAACCCCTATCTTTATCCCCCGATGGACGCAGTAGAGCGGGTCGGCGTGACCGCTTTTTATTTCGCCTACTTTTTTCGATGGAGCATGTTCGATAATTATGAATATGTGAAGAGCAAGATGCCATTTAAAACCCATCCGAAAGGACGCACCAGCGGCACCTTCACCAACTTCGATAGTCTGGACGACAAGATCGATCCTCTCTATTACTATATGCAGTTCATAAAGTTCGGTTTCGGGCGAACGGTGCGGGATGGTAGCCGCTTGATACAAAACAAGCATATTACTCGTGAGCAGGGGCTTGAATACGCCCACAATTACGACGCAGAATTTCCCCAGGACAATATCGGCGAGGCGCTCGACTATCTACAGCTTTCCCGCGAGCAATTCGATATGATCGTCGATCAGCATAGGAACCAGGAGCTGTGGATTCAGGAAGAGGGGGAATGGCGTCTGCGCTATCCTCTTCCTCCACTGGGCGCCAAAGTATGAACCGGCGGGCGACTAACATCAATGATTCATTTTTAAGGGGGTAAATGCGCCGTGGCTGTAAAAGATTTTCCGTGTGATTTGTGTGGTTCGACAGATGCGGTCGAGGTTCCCTATGCGCGGCTTTACACCAATAATCAGCCCGTTTATATTTGCCGAACTTGTGGATTCGTGTATGTGCGAAGCCGCCGGTCCGCCGAAGAGATCGCCGACTCCTGGTCAAAAGATCTTTTCGGCGAAGCCTATACCGCCCGTATTCCGGCGGTGGTGGCGCGGCAGACTTACGTGGCCGACACCCTCGATAAGCAACTTGATCTGAGAGGTAAACAAGTGGGAGACATCGGGGCTGGCGAGGGACAGTTTCTTGAAATTATAAGAGAGCGGTATGGGGCCAGGGTGTATGGCATCGAGCCTTCCTCCGCCAACTGCAAAACCCTTTCGTCAAACGGTATCGATCATTTCGAAGGCTCAATTGAGGCTTTCTCAGACACCGGGAGCGAAGGGATTCCCAACCTCGATATCATCACCATCATGTGGACGCTTGAAAACTGCATGTCGTGCCGCGCTATGCTGGCGGCGGCCCACGACGCCCTGGGTAATGGGGGCCACATCGCCATCGCCACCGGTAGCCGCTTGCTGGTTCCTTTCAAGAAACCTCTCCACACCTACCTGAGTGAAAACCCTGCTGATACACATTCCTTCAGGTGGAGCGCAAACACCTTGCGGGGCATCATGGCGGTGAGTGGTTTTGAAACGACCTATATTAATCATTATCTCGATAGCGACATCCTTATGGTCATCGCCACCTGGCGGCCCAAGGGGACTGAAATCGAGTGGGAAGGCGACGACTTTGTTGCAGTGCACGACTTTTTTGATCGCTGGCATCACGAAACGGTAAGATATCGCTAGGTGACAGCGTTGAACGGATCTGAATCGATACGATTGCGCGCCATCGCCAGTTGTCAACCTGATCTTGTCGTTTCATCAGAAGAGATAGCCCCTGCCGCCGGTCTGGACGCCGATTTCATAAAAAACAAGATCGGCGTGGAGAGCCGGGCCTTCTTGCGGAGCGACGAAACGGTCACCGATCTGGCGTCGGTGGCCTGCGAAAAAATATTCAGCCTATGGCCCGAATGCAAGCGGGACGAGATCGAGGCGATGGTTCTGGTGACGCAAAACCCCGACTACCGCCTGCCCCATACAGCCGCCCTCGTGCAAAACCGTCTGGGACTTTCCACCAGTTGCGCCACTTTCGACATCAATCTGGGATGTTCGGGATGGGTCTATGGATTATCGGTGATAAAAGGATTTATGATGGCCGAAGGAATGCGTAATGGCCTGCTCGTTACGTGCGATCCCTACTCGAAGATCGTGCGGCGGGATGATAGGAGCACAGCCGCCTTATTTGGCGACGCCGCCACCGCCACATGGATGAGCGCGGAGCGGGGCGCCACTATCGGCAGGCTCGACCAGGGCACTGACGGGTCGGGCGCCGATAAGTTGATCGTGCGCAACGGCGGAAGCGTCAATCCTTCGGGCGGCTGGTGGAGCGACATGAACGTTGAAACGCAAGGCAGGCGGGCCGACCTGGAGATGGACGGAGGGGCCATTTTCAATTTCATGATCAACCGCGTGCCGCAATCGATCAAAAACTGCCTTGACCGGAACGGGTTGTCTTTTGACGATATAGATTATTTCATCTTTCATCAGGCGAGCAGATTTCTCCTCGATACCTTACGCAAGCGGCTGAAGTTGTCAGAGGAGAAGTGCCCCGTTTACCTGAAAGATGTTGGAAATACTGTTTCATCGACTATTCCGATGACATTGCAACGCCTTATGGATAGTGATAGTCTTGAGGGCAAAACGGTTCTGATATCAGGTTTTGGAGTTGGACTGTCCTGGGGCGCCAATATTCTCTTTTTTGGTGGGGGAAAAAATGACTGAGGAAGAAGCGCTTCGCCATATCACCGCCGCTGTGCAAGTGGCCGTAAGCAAGGATGTGGCGATCACCATTGAGACCGATCTGGTCGAAGAAGATATCCTCGACTCACTGGACAGTATGGTATTCGTTCTCGAATTGCAGGACGCCATCGGCAAGGAAATCCCCGACATCGATTTTGTCGCCGAGGGACTTTTTAAAGTGAGAAAACTGGTTCCCTTCGTCCAGGCTTTATAAAGATTCCCACGTGAACAAACTTAGCGCACAGGATTTTTGTAACGCGCTCTGCTCATGCGGCCTGGGCCCAGGCGACATCGTACATGTCCAGAGCGACTTGCGCCGTATCGGCCTTGTCGATTCAGCTTCGAACAAGGAGGCGATGTTACAGTTTTACCTTGATGGTTTTCAAGATGTTCTTGGGAAAGATGGAACATTGACCGTTTGCGCGTCTTTTGAGGATTATGGCAGGTATGGAACCCCTTTTGTGAGAGAAGAATCTCCCTCAAGAACAGACACTTTCAGCGAGTATATAAGAACAAGACCTGGCGCCGCGCGCTCAATGCATCCAATCATGTCGGTTACAGGGCTGGGCGCGCGCGCAGAAGAGATTTGTGACGGCGCCCACTACGAAGGCTTTAGCTATGACTCTCCCTGGGGACGCCTGCACCGCGCCAACGCATGGATAATGTCTTTAGGCCTGGGCCCCGATCAGGGCGGCGCCACCTTTTTTCACTATGTTGAGCAGATTTACGGTGTGCCGTATCAATATGTCAAGATATATACTGCGCCGGTCATTGCTGGGGGACAGAAGATAAAGCGCTCTTTCACACTTTCAGTTCGCTATCTCGATTTTGGTATCAACAATGTTCCGAACAGGATCAAGGGACTGCTGGTCGAACGTGGAGCGGCCAAGATTGTTCCCGTGGGCAATGGCGTAATATGGGTGGCGCGGGCGCAGGAAGCGGCCGATATATTTATGGAGATGCTGGGCGAGGATCGCTATTTCTACCTGGATAAGCCTCCCACATTCAGGCAGGGCGAGATACCGATGGACGGGCCCACCGGACCGATGGTGGAGTCATACGACAAAGCGGCTACTAATGGGAACCTCTAATAATCCATTTCTGCTACAATCGGCTGTAAAAGGCGCCATGC
>ENA-ORDP01001193-ORDP01001193.1-marine-sediment-metagenome-genome-assembly--contig:-NODE-1193-length-14743-cov-15.904480_pt1 | contig 14743 bp, 11 predicted proteins | sample MGYA00248627_ERZ508539 | MGnify/ENA primary metagenome ERZ508539 (study PRJEB26208, sample SAMN05571518) | marine sediment metagenome | biome: deep sea; feature: Hydrothermal vent; material...
CGCGGGGTTTGTGCATTGTTACTCGGGTTAGGTGGTGTGCGTCAACTTTGCTTGGGGTTTGCGCATGGAACTCCCCTTGAGATTGATCTTGCTCTAGGTCCTCGATTTCTTTCTTCAGATTCTGCAAGAAGCCATCGTCCCGACTTTCAAGCTCTGTCTGGAGAATCGACACAATATCCGATTGGGCAGTCTCGAATGTTTCTGATGCGGCTGCAGCTAGCTCGTGAGCCCTATCAAGGTTTGGATTGCCGGCCAGCTCACGAATATGAGACTTCACAGCTTCAGAGTCATGCTCTCGCCAATCACTGCTTGAGCCGTGAGATGACATGTACGTGTCCATCAGGCCCCACTCTTGGCTGAAATGTGCCCCGGGCGGTGGAGGCTGGAAGCCGGAGTAGTAGACCCGAGAGTGATACCCCTGCCAAGATCCGGAGAAGGAACGCCCGACTAATTGGGCTGCATCCGAAATTGCGGACGTTGGCTTATCTACAGCTTCATCTTCGACGCCCGCTGCAGCGCCCTTCAGTTTCTCAGCTAGAGCAAAAAGTTCGTCATGAGCTTGCAACGAATCTACTCCTGACTCTGCCGTGCCACATAACGATTCTCTTCAGCCGCAGCGGTTAGCTGTCGGCTGCAAGAGCCTTGTTGGACGAATTCTCCATTCCTCAATACGCCCAGAGAAAAAGGCCGCCTCAAATACGATAGCTTTGACAAAGTTACGCTTGAGTACAACAGTGCGGTTAATTGTCTTGAGTCTGTCTATTACACACAAGTTTTGCTGCGCCGGTCAATCTGAGCGGCGCGCAGAAATTGCTGGACACACGGAATCTGATTTGATAGTCTTTTCGAGGTCGCGCTGTGCGGCGTCGGATGCTGAGGGTCATGGCGAGAAGGTCGCGATGTGAAGATCCCGAGGTGCAGGCGATCATTGAGATCGGCACGCAGTCGATGGAATGGGTGGCGCACGAGTTTGGTGCTGCCGATCTGTCCGACAAGCGCCTGGACCGTCGCTTGATCCAAGTCGCCGAACAGCTGGCCAAGTCTCCCGTGTCGCCGATCAACGAAGCGTGTGGGGATTGGTCGAGCACGCAAGCAGCGTATCGTTTGTTTGATAACCCGAAGGCGACGCCGGCGGCCATTCTCGAGCCGCATATCGCGGCCACCGTCCAGCGCATGGCGGCGCACGGGGGTCCGATTTTGGTGATGCAGGACACCGTTTTCTTCTCCTACGGCAAGCACGTCAAGACGCGCGGCCTGGGGCCGATCGGCAAGAGCAACCACGCCGGGGAGCGCGGTCTGATCCTGCACAATGCGCTGGCTTTTACCGCCTCGGGGGTGCCGCTCGGGCTGTTGAGCCAGAACCTTTGGGCGCGCCGGCCGGTCCCGGAAGAGGATCCTGGGGACAAGGTCGTGCGCCTGCAGTGCACGGCGATCGAGGAGAAGGAAAGCTCCCAGTGGTTGTCGGCGCTCAGCGAGACGGTGGCGCTCACGCCGCCGGGCGTCGCGGTGGTCACGGTGGCCGATCGGGAGTCGGATTTCTTCGAGTTTCTCACCCAGGCGCAGGAGCGGGGCGCGCGGTATCTGATCCGTGCCCGCACCGACCGGCAACTCGTGCCTGAGGACAGTGAGGGCAGCAACAGAATGCTCGAGGCGATCGACGCCGCCGCGGTACAGGGTAATCTGGCGATCCGGATCCCCAGCAACGGGGCTCGCAAGGCGCGTAGCGCGAACCTCGAGGTACGCGTGGCGCAGGTCACCGTCAAGGCGCCGCAGCGGCGCGGCGCCGCCAAGGCATCGGGCTCGAGCGAGCCGATCACCGTGAACCTCATCGCCGCGACCGAGACGGCGCCGCCGGCGGGCACCGAGGCGATCGGCTGGGTGCTCCTGACGAACCTGCCGGTCAGGGACTTCGCGGAGGCCGCCGAGAAGGTGCAATGGTACGGACGGCGCTGGGGTATCGAGACCTGGCACAAGGTCTTGAAGTCCGGCTGCAAGGTCGAGGACTGCAGGCTCGAGGAGGCCGAGCGGCTGAAGCGCTATCTGACGTTGTTCAGCATCATCGGCGTGCGTTTGATGCACGTGGCCTACCTGGCGCGCGTCCAACCGGATCTGCCGGCGACCGAGGTGTTCTCGGGAGCCGAGATCCAAGTGCTGTACCTGCGCGTGAACGGCGCCTTGCCGTGCGCCGCACAGCCACCGACCTTGCGCGAGGCGGTGCGTTTGCTCGGCAAACTCGGTGGCCACCTGGGACGTAAGTGCGATGGGGAGCCGGGCGTCCTCGTGCTGTGGCGCGGCTGGATGCGGCTGTATGAGTCGGTCATCCTGCTGCGCAACCTGCAATCCCAGGGCTTGGTCGACTCCTCCTGAACGATGCGCTACTGCGGTCGGGATTTTCAGGAGCACGAGATCGAGCTGATCGCTCGGTTGCTGCAACAGCCGCAGATCTATCGTGCCCGACTTTCCCGGGAACTCTGCGAGCAACTGAACTGGCGCCGTGCCAACGGGCAGCTGAAGGACATGAGTTGCCGCGTCGCGCTGCTGCGCATGCAGGCGGACGGTCTGATCCGGTTGCCACCCCCGAGAAACGCCAAGCCCGTTGCCTTCAAAGCCCACCCCGAGATCGAACGCGCAGTGCGCGAACCGAGGAGCGCTCCGCGCATCGACTTGGCTCGGATCGACCTCGAGCCGGTCATCACGAAGCCCGACTCCTTGCTGTGGAATGCCTACATCGAACACTACCACTACCTCAAATATCAGCCGATGCCGGGCGCCCAATTGCGTTACTTCGTGCGCAGCAACGACCAAGTCATCGCCGCATTGGGCTTCGGCGCGAGCGCCTGGAAAGTCAAACCGCGCGACCAACTCATCGGCTGGACCCGCGAGCAACGCCAGCGCCATTTGCACCTCGTCGTGAACCATGCCCGCTTCCTGATCCTGCCCTGGATCCATGTGAAGAATCTCGCCTCGCGTGTGCTCGCCCTGGCCAGTCGACGCCTGGCCGAGGACTGGCACGCCCGCTACGCCTATCGCCCCGTGTTGCTGGAAACCTTCGTCGAGAAACCGCGCTTCACCGGCACCTGCTACAAAGCGGCCAACTGGCAGTATCTCGGCGACACCCAGGGCCGCGGCAAGCTCGATACCTTGCACCGCCACGATAAGCCCATCAAGAGCCTCTGGATCTATCCGCTCGAAAAACACTTCCGAAAAACTCTGTGCTGCCTTTAAAACGTGCGAAACGGTCCAACATCGGCATCTTGTGCGCTACACTTCGAAAGATGTGTGCCATAAATGATATAGAATAGTATAATTAGTTTGGCCCGCCACTAACGGGCCGTAGCGGGATGTTCCGCCGTACCCCACTTACTCTTGCCCTCCCACTTCTTCCTTGTCGCTTCGCTCCCTACGGGCCCCCGAACTAGAAAGTCTCCGATTGCGAGGTAGTCGAGGGTGCTGTCGATGAACGCGCGTACCGCATCCTCTGGCGTGCGCACAATCGGTTCTTCGTGAATGTTGAACGACGTATTGATCACCGCTGGAACGCCCGTGCGCTTCTCATATTCACCAATGATGCGGTGAAAAGAAGGGTTGTCCCGCTGTCTCACCAATTGTGGTCGCGCTGTGTTGTCCACGTGAACTACTCCAGAGCAGCGCTCCCGCATCCAAGGCGTGCAATGGAAGGTTACGGTCATGAACCTTGCCGTGTTCTCGCCGCCTTCCGAGTTCACGAAGAGCTTCTCTGCCGCCTCGTAAAGACAAGAAGGAGCAAAAGGCATGAACTCTGTACGGCGTAGAAGTTCGTTAAGCCAGTCGTTGACCGACGGATCGCCCGGTTGATAGAGAATACTTCGATTACCCAACGCTCTTGGACCGTACTCCATCCGTCCTGCATACCGAGCCACCACTTTGCCCTCGGCAAGCCGCGAGGCGATTTGCGGCTCTATCTCGCCGGGTAGATGCTGCAATTCGAGACCTGTTGCGCGTACTGCATTGGCAATCTCCTTTTCGCCGTAGTCATTGCCGAGGTATACATCATCTAGACCAGCGGGTTCATATGGCTTGGACGCTTGGCGTTGCAGCGAGCCCGCGTAGGCGAGTGCGGCACCAACCGCGAGACCTTCATCAGACATACCTGGGTGGACAAAGAGACTTCCGGATGTATCCAGCTGGAGCAGTTCCTCGTTTATACGAACGTTGGCGAAGAGACCGCCGGCTATGGCTAGATTGTGGTGCCCCGTGCGCTTCATCCAATAGCGCACGTAGCGTCGAGTGATGTCTTCCGATAGCGCTTGGATCGACGCCGCCAAGTCCTCTCTGAGCCATCCATGCGGCAATCTTGCACGTATAGTCTCCAGCGCGCGGTTGAAGAGAACACGGCCCTTGTTTCGAAAGCGACCGTTCTCGTAACAAATCATGGACTCGAGAATGTCCCTGTAAACCGGGCGCCCGCGGGCAGCGAGCCCGGTGATCTTCCCTTCGTGGCGCTTCGCTTTGAACCCGCATACTTCCGTGATGTAGGCATAGTAATTGCCGAGTGAGTCGTATGAATCGACGGAAACGAGATGCTTGAAAACGCCGTCTCGCACATCGTAGATGTGCGAACAATGCCCGTCGCCGCCCCCGTCCAGCGTGACCACGAGAGCATCTCGGTACGGAGAAGTATAATAGGTTGAGGTCGCGTGAGCGTAGTGATGGTTGAAAAAGCGCAGAGGCGCTGAGATGCTGAACTCCTCGCGTAGGATCTCGTTTATACGTCGCCTACGATGACGGAAAACCGGCGCACGCAGCATATAGTAGGCCCTCTTCAGTCCCGGGACTTTCGGCGCGAGATCTCCGAACATCGAGGCAGCACGAAAGAACAGGCCGTGGATGTCCGTCTCCTCATCCCGCGCATCAAACCAACCCGGCCAGCCTGTGACGTCTTCGCGTAGTTCCATGTTTATCTGCGCGATTCCCACGGCGCCGATATCTTTCGGATCCGTTCCGGTTAGCTTGAGCACCTCCTGAATGGACGCGCGAGGGAACCCACGCGCCATCTTCACGCGGAGGATGCGCTCTTCGTTGATAGCTGCGAGAATCCAGCCGTCTTCCACAATGGCCGCGCCGCTCGTCTGCCCGTCAGTAATACCCAAGATTCGCATGCAAGCTCCCGTCGGAGGTAGCCAGGGTCAAAAGCGTAACAATAGCAAACTGGGTGGAAGGGTCGCCTGGTTTGAGCGTCGGTCGAACGGTCCACCCGCCGCCTGTGCGGTGTACACAGACGGATGGCGGCCACCTCCCTCTCGGCAACCGGCTCGAGATATCCGGGCCGCCTTTCTCCTTACAGATGAATCTGAATCGTCGCAACAACTGCTGGATCCTCGATGCAGACCATTGAGAGTGGCAAAAATATCCGATGGGTTTTCCCTGGATTCTAACCAAGTTAAATCACCCACGGCATAGCTTTGACCTTTTTTCCAGCGAGAACACTTCAGAGGCGATTTAGCCGCCTTTCGGTCCTGAACCGTACACGCTGAATCCCCTACCGCAACTCCCCATCACTTTGCTGACGTCGGAAACGACCGTTCTGTTTCCTTGCGCCCAAGCGATTCAAAAATCTGTAGCGTCTCGCGAACGCACTTCGCCCAACTGAACGTTTTAACACGTTCCAGACCACCCTCCCTCATACGTTTCCGCAGGTTCCCATCGTCGAGACATCGCACTATTGCATCCGCAATGTTTGTAGGGTCATGGGGATCAACCAATACCGCAGCGTCTCCCGTTACCTCGCGAGAACACCCGGTACGCGAAGCAATAACAGGGCACCCACACGCCATCGCCTCAAGTGCAGGAATACCAAATCCCTCATACAACGACGGAAACGCCAATACGCGGGCCAAATTATAGAACGCAGGGATTTCTGCATCCTCCACGAAACCAGGGAAAATAACATCATTTTCCAGACCTAGCTGCTGGACAAGTTTCAGATCACCAGCAAATCTCCACCGTTTAAATCCCACCACCACCAGCTTATCAGTTCTTATAGCGCGAATCCGATGATACGCACGGAGCAGATTACCAAAATTCTTTAGTGGACTTATCCCACCCACAAAGAGTATAAAATCGTCGGGTAGCTCATATTTCCTTTTAACCGCTACACACTCGGTCGGGAGCATCACGCGGCAGCTCTCGTTATACGACTCGTAGATTACATGCGTCTTCAGTGGATCCGCACCCATCAGAGTTACGATATCCGTTGCGGCCAAGCTTGTCATTGTAATGATCGCATCAGCCCGCCACGCGTAGAGCCGGTTGGCTATGGTGAAGTAGATTCGATCTAAACGTTTGAATAGCTGCGGAACCACAAACTGCTCGCCACCATGCATGACCCATACCGTCTTGCATCGTGTAAATAGCGGGATCGACAGCTTAGGGTTGAAAATAATGTCCAGTCTCTCACGGCGTGCATATCGCGGGACGCTGACTTGGTCCCACCAAAGCTTTCCGGCACCCGCCAGGACCTTCTCAGTGACGTTTTGGAACTGGTCGAATCGCCCTAAGTCCTGCTCATACCGATATAGAAGGACGTATTCGTTCTTCGAATCGATCCTAAACAGGTTTTTCAAAAGATTGGTGGCATAGACAGCAATCCCGCCCTTTTCCCCAATGCTGCGAAGCATTATACCAATTTTCATTGGGCACCTTTTATTAGCATGTCACCGTAAAACTTTCCGACGACTGCCGGCGAAGCGCCGACTCATCTCGGTTATCTCCGTCTCTCGCCCGTACCCACCACCCAGGCCAGAGAATCCAGCACGCGCATTCCGCCCCGTACTCCGTGTCTTAAGTTGACTTCGCCAACAACCTGTCGACCGTCCTATGCACCGTCCCCACAGAATCTTCTTCGACGTACATCTGTGCCACAACTCGAGGTTTAGAAATATCCACAGGCGAAACTCATGGTTGGCCTTCCCCTCCACGTGCTCACGCAGCAGCTTGTCCATATATGCCTATTCAAAAAGCCCTTGAGCGACGAACCTTGATTCCTTGAACATGAGCACCTGTGCACTGCTTCCTACTCCGCAACTTCGGAGAAGAAGGCACCATGGCACCGCTCCTCGACGTTTCCAACGAGGCCCGTCCCACATACTGCTTCACCCGCCCCATCAATCACCCAGATCTCTTTGGTGCCTCTGGATGGACTCGGCCGCCCTAAGCAGCATCGGGAAAACCCTCGTCATGCGAAACATCCGCGCCCCCTGGCCTTTCCCAAGACGCGCTCCGTGTTGCCAATGCACGGACCCGGCAGCACCTCAGTCACGTCCATCTACGTAGCCCCCCCGCACTGGGTTCGGACAAGCCTCGGTGATCAGGCCGATGTTGCCAACAGCCTACTGACCGTATCACGGACTGCATCCAGAGAATCCCCCTCAATATACATTCGGTGCCACAGCTCCAGGTTCAGTAGGATCCACAAACGCAACTCATGGTTCGCCCGCCCTTCCATGTGTTCCCGCAATATCGACTCAATGTATTTCCGCTCAAACAAACCATTAGCAACAAACCTTGATTCCCGGAAAAGGTTTCCCAGTAACCCTCGCAATTCTCCGCGAAGCCAAATTCCAATTGGGAATCCGAAACCCTGCTTCTTTCGCGTTATCAATTCCCGAGGCAGATAGCGCGCTGCGACCTTCCTTAGTATCCATTTTAACTTCCGCCCATGTAGCTTCTTTGTTTCGGGGATCGACGCTGCAAACTCCACAACCCTGACATCGATCAATGGAGACCGAACCTCCAGTGAATGCGCCATCGACATCCGGTCGACGATCATCAGCAGGTGTTCCGGAATTCTCGTCATAAGGTCGGTGTACAACATCTTGTCCACCAGCCCCTCTATGTTCGATGAATTGAAGTACTCCAGGATCTTATCCGCGGAGTCATAATCCTCAATCTCCGCCTGTGCCACCGACGTAAACAACCGACGTTTCGCATCCTGCGTAAACCGCAGAAACGCCATACTCTGCGCATATCGGTCTCCGGACGCAAAGAATGACATCTCATTCATCCATGCCGCTTTCTGTGCGTAGCTTTTATACCCAAAGGACTCCGGAATTCGATCGATTAATCGTTTCATTAGCTTGCGGCGAAACCATTCTGGGAGCAGGCAATAGTAATCTACTATCCGCTGACCTGCATAGCGGTCGTACCCGGCAAAATTCTCGTCCCCGCCATCCCCCCCCAGCGCCACCTTTACGTGCCCGCTCGCTAAACGGGACACCAGATACACCCCAACTGCAAATGGATCGACGGGCTCTTCCATATGTTGGATCATTGCTGGCAGGGTTTCGACAAGCTTGGCCTCCACAATCCGTTCATGCTGCTGCATCCCGTACTGCTCCGCCACCATTCGCGCGTATGGGAGTTCATTGAACTTTTGTTCCTTTACCCCGATCGAGAAGCTCGGAATGGGTCTTGGGAGGACCTGCGTCATTATCGCTGCGACGGTACTGGAATCGATGCCACCGCTCAAAAACGCCCCAACCGGAACGTCGCTGAGAAGGTGCTCGTGTACCGTAGCCCGCAGGAGTGCATCGAGGCCATCGGCGATTTCTTTGCCTCCTCCACTAAGCTTCTCGTCGAATCGTAGGTCCCAGTAGCGCTCAACTTCTACCTTTCCGTCTCGAACTGTCAGCCTGCTAGCCGCCGGTAACTTGTGAATCCCCTTAAACAGGGAATACTCATCCGGTAAAAACCGCAATGAAACGTAGTGCCACAGACCGTCAAGATCGACGGTCGGAGAGACAACCCCACTTGCGATAAGGGCCTTAGCCTCTGACGCGAATAAAAATTCTCCATTTTTCTGGATAAAGAGAATTGGCTTCTGCCCGAGGTGATCACGCGCCAGAAACAGGATTCGGTTAGGCTTATCCCAGATGGCAAACGCAAACATACCACGCAGGTGGTGAACACAGTTTTTCCCATATTGCTCATAAAGGTGCACTATCACTTCAACATCGGTCGCCGTTTTGAACACATGTCCTTGCGCGATAAGCTTCTTTCTTAACTCCGGGCTGTTATAGATCTCACCATTGCAAATCATCTGCAACGTACAGGACTCGTTCGAAATCGGCTGTCCGCCTGTCTGCAGGTCGACAATACTAAGGCGGCGGTGGCCCAACGCAATGCAGTCGTCCTCGTAATACCCTTCCGCATCCGGACCACGATGCTCCAGAGCGTTCGTCATCAGGCGAATTACGGCGCGCCGGTTGTTGGATAGGACGCCGGTTATTCCGCACATGAGGGTACCCTTACAGAGATGGACATCGGTGATTTCAGCCGTCTAGCTGAATTCCTTCTTTCATCAGTTTTTCGTCTATCCGCATAGTCGAATAGCCCTCAGCCGATGATCTCGTCGATCGTGTAGTCCTTGATGTCCTTCGCGTGGCTGAAGATGATGATCTCCCCGACCAGACCGATGGCGAAGATCTGGATCCCCAGAACAACCAGCAACGAGGCAAGCAACAGCAGCGGACGATCGGACAGCGGCACATCGCCGACCAAGCGCTGCACGACCAGATACACAATCAACACGGCGCCCAGGGCGAATACTCCGGAACCAAGCAGTCCAAAAAAGCGCAGCGGCTTCTTGGTGAACTTAGTGAGGAAGAATACCGACAGCATGTCCAGGAGCCGGCGCAGGTAGACGCCGAATCCGTAGAGACGCTGGTGCGCGTCGCGGGGCGATTGGGGGACATCGATCTCGCTGACCCGGAACCCCTGATGGAAGGCGAGCACCGGGAAGAAGCGGTGCTGATCCCCGTACAGGGTGATCTCCTCCAGGACGCGCCGCTTGAAAGCACGCGCCCCACAGCCCATGTCGTGGAAGTGCAACCCGGTGATCCGGTTCAGAAGGAAATGAAACCCTGCTGCCTGAAACTGGTTGAACCGCGAGTCGATCCGCGGCCAGCGCCGCGCAGCCACCAAATCCTGCTCGCGCAGCCCCTCGAGCAACCGCGGGATCCCGGACGGTTCGATCTGCTCGTAGGCCGGCAGCGTGAGGATGAGATCCCCGGAGGAATGGTTGAATCCGACCATGATGGCCGTCGCCTCCCCGAACGGCCGCGACAGCGTGACCGCCCGCAGGCGCTCCCCGTCACGCAACAGTCCCTTGAGTGCCTCAAGCACGTCCGGATAGCGCCCGTCGAGCACGTAGGTGATCTCGAAATCCAGCCCGCTTTCGCGAAGTGCGTCGCGGTAGCGGAAATACAGCTCCCGAACGTCGTCGAAGCGCTCGGTCACCGGGATGATGACCGATACGGTCGGCCGCGAACCCCCGTTCATACCCCGCCCTCAGCGATTCCGCCGTCGAGCACCTCGGCGGTCACCTCCGAGAGGCGCTCGATCCGCACATCACCGGTCCAATAGACCAACTCGCTGAACACCCCTGAGAACATCGCGAAGGCAGCCAGAGAACCGAACAGCAAGCTGATTCCCATCGAGATGAGCACCGGGTTGCCCGGCAGACTCCAGGGATTCACCAGGGCCGCCAACAACGCGCCGAGGCTGATCAACAGGGCCGCTCCGGCGAGGGTCCCGAACCACAGGAGCGGGTGCGCCGCCGAGGAGAGCAACGTCTTGATCGCGAGCAGGTCCAAGAGTACTCGGTAGATGCGCGAGAGGCCGTACTTCGACTGCCCGTAGCGGCGCGAGAAGTGGTTCACGCGGATCTCCGCGATGCGCGCCCCCGCCAAACTCGTCATCGCCGGGATGAACCGGTGCATTTCGGAGTAAAGCGGGATCATCCTGATCAGCCGGGCGCGGTAGGCCTTGAGAGAACAGCCGTTGTCGCGAACCGGCACGCCCGTGACCTTGCCGATGAGCCAATTGGCGACCCGCGAGGGAATCCGCCGGGTCAGGAGCCGATCCTGCCGGCGATGACGCCAACCGACGACGATATCGTAGCCTTCATCCAGCTTCTCCAGGAGGCGTGGGATGTCCTCCGGGTCGTTCTGCAGGTCACCGTCCATGGTCAGCAGGATCGTCCCATCGGCGTGTTCGATACCGGCTGTCATCGCCGCCGTCTGCCCATAGTTGCGGCGAAAGCGGATCGCGCGCACACGGGAATCGCCCGCAGCGACGGCCCGTAGCTGCGACCAGGTCCGGTCGCCGCTGCCGTCGTCCACGAATACCATCTGGCAACGCAATGCCAAGCGATCCAGCACGGCGGCGATGCGCTCGTGCTGCGGTCGCACGTTTTCCTCCTCGTTGAAGAAGGGCACCACGACCGACAGGTCGACCCCGGCACCCGGAACCGGCGTGCATTCCGATACGGTCTCAGGCCCCATGCCGTACCGGCGCCCCCGTCCGCCCCTGTGCGCGAGACATCTCGCTCACGTTGCGCTTCGCTCGGTATCCGCAGCGCCTCCCAGGAAAGAAAGCCGGTGCAGCCACTTCACTTGGTGAGCGGCACTCTTGTACCAGCGTCCGTCGGGGATGAGCTGCAGCAGCGGGCCGATCCCGTAGCGGCGGATGGCGCGTGGAATGCGCGCGTAGAACCCGGCGTAGCGGGTTCCCATAGCGACGGTCGTAGCCGCCGAACAGTTCATCCCCCCCCCCAACACCACCTTAACCCCCTCACAGGCCATGGCGGAGGCCGCGGAATGCACACGGAAATGGAACGATATCCGGCGCCGGGCCTCCGGAGTGCGAGGCAAGCACCGTCACTTAGTGGGACTTGGCCAGCTCCTCCGCCAGCAGCGCGGTGATGACACCCCCGCCGCCCCCCGAGTGGCGGATACTCGCAGTTGCAAAACGGTATCCGCATGGATGCGCAGCCCCCCCGCGGCGGCCAAGACCGGCCTCGCGTTACCCACAACGGCGCGGCGCCCGCCGCGCCCGCGTGATCCACTTCCCCGCAGAGCCGCCACCCGCCCCGCATGAAGTTCACGGGACCGCCTTCCTGGTGAGCCCGGGACTCCGCATGCATAGCCCGTTTAGCGGTCTCGACAGATTTTTTAAAATATTGAGCGTACCGACCCCTCGTTTCCCCTTAACCCGAAACCTACCACCCCACCCCGAACTCCGCAAGCGAGGACCCGGCCGGGCCGCCCCGCCTATCCGACACCCGGCAGGGGTGGTTGTAAAGTGTCCCGACACTGGCGCACATCGGCACCTGACAACACCCTATGAGAAAAGACCGGAAGGGGGCATCGGTGTAGTACGCGCGGGATCGGGCCTCAACTGCCGGGCGGAAAACGGCCTCAAGTTTCTCGAGCGGAGCACCGAGCCCTACGATGCCATCTTCTGCGAACAGGAATTGAACCATCTCACCAAGGACGAGATGCCCGAGTTTCCGGCGCTGCGCTAAGCTCCACCCAGCGGAACCCGCGAAATCGCCCCGTTCTACGTGCGCCACGGAGAGCCCGCGGTCAATTGCATCCCACGTAGCGCAGGTGCCGAAGATCCCGCCACCGACGATAATCAGATCATACCGACCGCGCGCGAGGTCGTGGAGATTCCGCTGCAATGCCTCACCCCCACAATCCAAAATCGGGCCGGTTGCCACGATAAGGCCCGGCGTTGCTGGCCACCGCACCCTGCCACCGACCGACCATCCGTCCCCGCGCACCCGTCAGCGCAACTCGCGGCAGGCGGCCGCGTCCGCCTCCGGCGCATGTCTCCACTCGAACGCCAGCATCCGTGAGCGGCTGGGCAGCGCTACCCGGCGAGCATGTGCCTCAACATAGGCGGCCACATCCGGCGGGACGATGCGCGGTGCCCACTCCCACGCCCACACCTCCACCACCACCAGCCCGGTCGGATAGCATGCCATGATGAGTTGCACCGCGCGCAGGTCACCGACCACCCGATGACCGGTACGCAGATTAATCGAGAACTCCCGCCCGGACTTTGTATCGCGCAAATTGCTGAGATTGATCTCGAAATCGTATCGCCCCAGGTAGTAGAGCGCCTTGACACCCTCCGCGGTCAAAACTACGTCCACATTCTTCAGCATCGGTTTGATGTACGGTACCATAGCCGTCCAGTCAGCATGTCCCCGGTAGTTGCTGGTGCCGGTCCAATTCGCGTCGGTACGGGTAAGCATTCGGTAAGCCAGAGGGAAAGCCGGATTGGAAGCCGCGGCAAACCCGAGAATCGCGATCAACCCGCCACGCACGAGCCACTGTTCGGCGCCCGAGCGCAGCCGCTCGCCCAGGAGCGTCCGCGTCGCACCACGCACGAGCGTGAGCATTACCGGGACCGCTTCACCGATCGCGATACCCCAAACCACGAAGAAAAACGGCATCGCATAAACAATGTATCGCCCCTGCTTGGGACCGGCAACCGTATGAACAGCGAGAGCGACGACAAACACCATGGTCGCGAACAGCACCGGCCGGGGTCTCCATACCAGGCCCCAGAAAATCGCAAGTGGGAAAAGGCTCCACAAAGTTGGATACCGCCCCATGAACCAGTAAAAATAATATCGATAGTTGTTCTCCACCCCGGCCTCCCAATAGGGGGGCACCCGGAAGGTATGCCACAGTGCGGCCAAGCGGGCACTCCCGATCCATGCCGTGATGCCAAGCGCAATCAGGAGCACAAACAGTGCGGCCACTACCAGCTTCCGCCTGCGGGCGGCGAGCGAGGGCAGTGCGCGCAGGCCGACGGCCGTGGACCATGCAATCAGCCCCACGGCACCGATCGCAGTCGTGATCTGCAAATCCAGCGCGAATCCCAACGCGGCAGCGCCACCCACCGCGTACAGGACCGCGCGCACACCACATACCCGCCTCGTCACCAGTGCATAGACAGCTATCGCAGCCAGGAAGAAGCACAACGCCTGGAGGGTATAGAACCGCACCATCTGTGACAGGGAGATCAGGAGCGGACTGACTGTGATTAAAATCGCCGTCGCACAGGCGGCGCGAGCCCCGGAAACCGAACGTACCCACAGAAACACCACCGGCACCAGCAGGGCACCCGCGAGAAGCGCCGGTATCCGTGCCACAATCAGGTTTTCGCCGAACAACCGGAAGAATTCTGCCACCAGAATAGTAAACGGCGCGGCCCGCGTGTAGACCCCGCCAGAGATGGAAAGGGTGTGGTACTCGAGCCAGGAGTGGGCGGCAAGGAGATGATAGAATTCATCATATGTTGGCGTGTGGCCGAAATGTACCAGCCGAACGGCCAACGCGACCAGGAACAGCGCGCCCGCCCCCCACCAATGGCCATACTCCGCCGAAACCCCCGAAACCCTTGGATCGTGCATGTGCCGCCGGTCTGCCATCTAGTAGCCCATCCCATAAGTTTTACGTAACATTCTGACAATTTGAGTTTTTCCTGCGGCCTTATTTTGGGTCGGGGTGAAATACTCCTGTAGTGCGGTGGTCAAATCTGCAAGCGCTTGCCGTGTTTTGTGTTTGCGTACCGGACCCTCTTCTCGCCGGATGATCTCAGCGAGGGTCTCCGATTGTACCGATAGCGCCGCCGCAAGCCGATTCCAGCCTTGGAGACCTCCGACCCGTAATCTTTGAGCAGATGGGTCAATAGCATCATCTGCTTGGTCAGAGTTCGCAATTCGATTTGCGCTGCCGCGCCGCGGAGCATTTCCGTGAAGCGCTTCACCACTTTCTCGTACAATCCCTCCAAGCGGACATGGCGGCCAATTCACGCCCGATCAGTCCTTTCCAATCCAGAGATGAGCCTGAAGGGGGGTGATGGGTGAGCCGGTTCAGGCGGCCGGGTTGTGGGCGTTGTGGATGGA
>ENA-ORDP01001194-ORDP01001194.1-marine-sediment-metagenome-genome-assembly--contig:-NODE-1194-length-14736-cov-4.813977_pt1 | contig 14736 bp, 13 predicted proteins | sample MGYA00248627_ERZ508539 | MGnify/ENA primary metagenome ERZ508539 (study PRJEB26208, sample SAMN05571518) | marine sediment metagenome | biome: deep sea; feature: Hydrothermal vent; material...
CAGTTTTGATCCGAAGGCGCCACCAACAGGCGGCTGAATAACGCGAATGTCGCCCGGATGAATGCCAAGCGCCAGGGCCAGATCCATCTTGAAATTGTATGGATACTGGGTCTGAGAATAGATGGTCAGCTTGCCGTTTGGATCGAAGTCGGCCAGCACACAACCGGTTCCCATACAACAATGGGTGACGTAATGAACATTAAAGACATCATCCAGAATAATGTCCGAAACGCTTTCCGCTTCGGCCAAATCACCATGATCGAATTTGTAGGCCAGGCTCTTGTTGTCCGGCTTTTCATCGTGAACGACTGGCGCGCCTTCTTTCAGAGCTTCTGCCGGATCGTAAACGCCGGGCAGATCTTCGTAATCGACTTCAATCAAAGCCACGGCCTGATCACAAATTTCTTCTGTTTCCGCTGCAACGGCGGCGACCTCGTCACGCACGCAACGCACTTTGCCTCCTTTTAGCGGCGTGTTGTCCCGGTTGACGCCGAAGCGCAACTCGGGAATGTCATCGGCGGTCAGGATCACATGAACGCCGGGCAAGGCTTTGGCTGCGCGCAAATTAATGGACTTGATCCGCGCATGGGGTCGCCCGGCGTGCAGGATCTTGCCATACAGCATCATTGGCAGGACCATGTCATTAATATAAGTGGTTCGTCCGACGGCCTTGTCCGGCCCGTCCGGTTTGGGAATGCGCTGTCCGATGATGGTGGTTTTTATGATCGGTTCCATTTCAATCAAACCTGTGAATTTGCGACATCAGTAATAGCGTCAAATATCTTCTTGTAGCCGGTGCAGCGGCAGATATTGCCTTCCAGGCCCCGCTGCAACTCCTTCAGGGAAAGAGTCGGATTGTTATCGACAAGATACTTGGCCTGGATAATCATCCCTGGCGTGCAAAAACCGCACTGGATCGCGCCATGATCGACAAAGGCCTGCTGGATATCGTGCAGGACATTTTCGCTACGCAGTCCTTCAATGGATAGAATCTCGCGTCCGTCGCAGTCGACTGCATACACTAAGCAGGCGTTGACGCTTCGCCCATCAATCAGGACGGTACAAGCGCCGCATTCGCCTTCGCCGCAGGCCAGCTTGGTACCGGTCATTCCCAACTCGTCACGTAGCATCGTCAGGGCGCTGATGTCCGCTGGAACACTTACTTGCACCGTACGCCCGTTCAGGATGAACCCGATGTCAACATCAATCGTCATCGATAAGCAGTCTCCTGAGATAGACGGAAGCCAGATGTCTGCGGTACCAGGCCGTCGCCCTGACATCGTCTATGGGATTAATCTCTGCCATAAGAATCTCCACCGCCTGTTCGATCAGCCTGGCAGTGAGCGTCTCGCCTTCCAGTAACATTTCTGTCGCCGTAGCGCGCAGTGGCACTGCTCCGACAGAACCAAAGGCGAGGCGAACATGGAACAGTTTGTGGCCATCGCGAAAAGCACTCATCGCCGCCGAAACAATGGAAATTTCCAAAGCCGGGCGCGGGCCGGACTTGATAAATCGCGCTGTTGCCCTTTGCTCTGGTATACCAATGCAAACCACGCTGAGCAATTCCGCAGGCTTTTTTATTGTTGCGCCGGGACCCGTGAAAAAGCCATTCAAAGGCACCCGCCTTCGGTTCAACGAGCCCCCGTCAAAAGAAATCAGTTCAACTTCGGCATCCAGAACCAGCAGCGCCGGCAACATGTCGCCTGCCGGAGAAGCATTGCAGATGTTACCGCCGATGGTGGCGATGTTGCGGATTTGCGAACTGGCGAAATGGTCGGCGGCCTGGCAAATAACCGGGGTCGTAACGCCGAGCAGTTCATCGCCCAGAATATCCGTCATGGTCGTTAGCGCACCGATGCGGATCTCATCACCATATTTGGCGATACCTTCCATCTCGGAAATGCGGCGAATATTGACCAGGCGCTTGCGATAGGGGATTTGCCCGGATTCTGTTTGCAGCATCAAGTCGGTGCCGCCCGCCAGAACGATGGCATCGCCATCGGCGAGAAACTCTGCCGCTTGGGCGAGAGTGGTCGGGGCGGCGTATTCCTGCGGTCCCAAATATGATTTCAACTCGGCCGTCACGGCTTGTCTCCTATAATCAGAACCTGATCGGTTCGTCGTAACGTCCATAAACATCGCCCAGGATTTTAGTCATTTCACCGACACTGGCGTAAGCCTTAACGGCGGCGATCAGGGCCGGCATGACGTTGCGATCAGAACTGGCATCGTCGAGCAATACGTCAAGGCTCCGATCCACTTCGGTCTGGTCCCGGCTTTTTCGAACTTCCTTAAGGGCTTCATTCTGCACCCGCCCACCGTCTTCATCATAGGGATGCAAATCAACATCAGGCACTTCGTCGTCTTCATCGACGTAGCAGTTTACCCCGACTTTTCGCTGGGCCCCTGATTCCAGGTCCTTCTGGCGCCTGAAGGCGTGCTCGGATACCTTCGCCTGAATGACGCCGTCGCTGACTGCCTTGACGATGCCGCCTTGTCGGTCGACCCAGTCCATGGCCTCGACGATCTTGTCTTCCATTTCATTGGTCAGCGTCTCGATGTAATACGAGCCGCCCAAAGGATCAACCGTATCGGCGAGGCCGATTTCCTCTATTAACAACTGCATCGTGCGCAAGGACAGGCGCTGTGCCTTCGGTGTCGGGATGGTGTAGGCCTCGTCGTAACAGCAAAGCGCCATGGTCTGGGCTCCGGAAAGGGCTCCGACAAGGGCGTAATATGCCCCGCGCATGATGTTGTTTTCCGGCTGTTCAATGGTCAGTCCGAAACCGCCGCCACCGGCAATCATGCGCAGCCAGCCCGATTTCGGGTTCTTCGCACCATACCCGTCGAGAACGATTTTGGCCCAATGCCTTCTTCCGGCGCGGAACTTGGCCACCTGTTCGAACAGGTTTCCGAAAATATTGAAGTTGAATGAAAGACGACCGGCGAAGGCATCGATATCCATGCCGCGCTCCAGGGCCAGGTCCGTATAAGCCTTGGCGATAGAAAAGGCGTAACCCATCTCTTCGGCCGGGGTCGAACCAGACTCACGGATGTGATATCCGCAAACGCTGACCGGACTGTACTTGGGCGCGTTCTTGGCGCAGTACTCGATGGTGTCGGCGACCAATTTGACGGAAGGTTCGACCGGAAATATCCATGTTCCACGCCCGATGAATTCCTTCAAAATATCGTTCTGTGCCGTGCCGCGCAGATTAGCCAGATCGTAACCGCGCTTCTCGGCCATCGCCAGATACATGGCGATCAAGATCGCCGCCGTTCCGTTGATCGTTAGCGAGACGGTGATTTTTTCAAGATCGATACCATCGAAGGCGATCTCGAAATCCTTCAAAGTATCAACCGCCATACCAACCCGCCCGACTTCGCCAAACGCTTCCGGGGCGTCTGAATCATAGCCGCATTGCGTCGCCAGATCGAACGCCACATTCAGGCCTGTCTGCCCATTAGCGATAAGGTATTGAAATCGTTTGTTCGTTTCGGTTGCATTGGCGAAACCCGCATATTGCCGCATGGTGAACGGGCGTTTGCGGTACATTTCGGCATGGATGCCGCGGGTAAAGGGTGGCTCACCGGAACGGCTGTCATCGACACCGCCGCTTTTTTCGATATCCTCAGGGGTGTAGAGAGTCTTGATCTCAATCCCGGATTCGTTAATGACCTTGTTCAATTCATCGGCCATGACGCGTTCTCCCGGATAAAGTCGACGATATCATGCAGGCGTGTTTCGGTCGGGAAGACGCCACGGAAGCCCAGATTGGCCAAAGGCAAACGGTCGCGCTTTGGTATATTGCCGCCGACCACCCACAACTTGTCGGCCATCCCCGCATCGATCAAAAGTTCGCGCATTTTCCGGCAAAGCGGCATATGTGATCCGGAAAGAATGGACAGGCCGATGACATCGACATCTTCTTCTTTCGCCAATTGCACGATATCTTCCGGCGTGCGCCGCAGACCCGAATAAACGGTATCGAAACCGGCCTCCATCATGGCGCGGACAATGATCTTTGCACCGACATCGTGGCCGTCCAACCCTGGCTTGGCAATCAACACCTTTATCTTTTCGGCCGACATTGTTATGAAAGCTCCTTGGCAATAATCAGTTTCAGGATATCGCTGGTGCCGCCGCCGATCAGTGTGAAACGAATATCGCGCAGGTAGCGCTGCAGCGGAAATTCCATGGCATATCCGTAAGACGCCAAAATGCGCGCCGCCTTGTCGCAAATTTCAGTTGCTGCTTCCGAAGCAAACAGTTTTGCCATTGCCGCTTCTTTATGGTGGGGATTGTCATTGTCCTTCAGCCATGCCGCGTAGTGAACAAGGCGTCGGGCGGCTTCCAGATCGGTGGCCATTTCCGCCAATTTCAGTTGGATCGCCTGAAAGCGGTTAATAGGTTTGCCGAATTGTTGGCGCTCGGCTGCGTAGGCTGAGGCGTCTTCCAAGGCGGCGCGGCCACCGCCCAGGGCCAATGCCCCGGTTACGATGCGGATTTCCGCCAGCAATTTGCGCAGATGCTCCTCGCCGTCACCAACCTTACTGAGGCAATGGCTGTCGGGAACGAAGCAATTGTCGAGGGCGAGTTCAGACGTCGGCAAGGCCCAGACACCCATTTTTTCGATGGCGCGGCCAATTTTCAAACCTTCGAATTCCTGCTCGACCAGAAAAATAGTCAATTTCTGTTGTTCACCGGCGCGAGCGAATACGGTAAAAAAATCGGCGACGGGAGCCGCCGTTACCCACATCTTCTGCCCGTTCAGCTTGTAGCCACCAACGACTTTCTCGGCCGACGTGGAAATGCTTCCCAGATCACTTCCTGCATTAGGTTCGGTCATGCAGATAGCGCCAATTTTTTCGGCTCGCAAGGCGGGCTTGAAGAGTCTTTCCTGGATGTCCGCATCGCCCAGCATGTGCAGAAATTTTGTCCCCATCAGCGATTGCAAGGTTGCACAACCGGCCAAAGACATGGAGCCCCGGGCAATTTCCTCGAGGGCCAGGCACAGGCTGAGCAAATCCATATCGACGCCGCCGACATCTTCAGGATAGCGCATACCGAAAAATCCGAGCTCGGCAAGTTCCCGCATCAACTCGTGAGGATAGTCATGGGCTTCGTCCAGAGCCGCGGCATTTGGGCGGATACGGTCATCGCAAAACCGCGCGAACGTTTCCTGAATCAGGCGTTGCTCATCGCTGAGGTTGAAATCCATGATATCAGTCCAGCCCGTAGGTTTCTTTGGCGGCTTCGACGGAAATAATGCCGTTTTTGACTTCACGGCGAAGTTGTTCACGATCGCGTTTTTTCGGATCACCGTAACCACCGCCGCCACCGGCACATTGGTAGTAGTGGGTTCCCTTGGGAACGTCGGTAATCAAATCCTTGTTCCTGGGGACGACGCGGGTGCCATCGGGATAGGTCAACTCGATCGTGTTCAAGATGCTGTCTTGGCCGCCGAATAGGCCAAAGGCGGGTTCGAAGTTGCCGTCGCCGAAAGTTACCAACTGTGTATCTTCCGAACCAATGATGAATTCCGTCTCCACCCCCAAGCCGCCACGCCACTGCCCGGCGCCGCCGGAATCGGGTATATATTCGTGTTTTTTTAAAAGGTGCGGTGTTGTTTGTTCGAACATTTCATAATCCTGATCCAGGACCCCGCCGGAAGCATCGATCATGCCGATATGATCGTAACCGTCGGTTCCCTTCATTGCTCCCGATCCCCCTTTCAAGCCCATGAATCCAATGTCTACGTAGGACTCGCCAGTCTCCGGGTCCTCTCCTGTGGTCAGCGAGCAAAGCAAGTTGTTCCAACCTGCCGTCACCCGGTCGGGGATGACCGGGGCCAATGCGCGAATAATTGCATCGGCATTGGGTGGGCATAGATGGTTACCGAACGTTGTCGCCTTGGGATACCTGGCATTTAAGATTGTGCCCTCTGGAATGATCATTTCGATCGGCCTGACCATGCCTTCGTTGTGCGGAATATCGGGATTGATCATTTGCAGGAAAGTAAGAATGCAGGCCGAAGCCGACGAGGTGAAAGTGCCATTGACGAAACCATCGGTTTGATCGTCGGTGTCTGAATAGTCGAAAGTGATTTTGTTGTTGGCGACAGTGATCCTGACCCGAATGGTGAATTCTGTGCCCTCGTGATGGCCGTCAAAATATACCATTCCTTCGCCGGTGTACTGGCCATCGGGAATCTGGGCGATCTCCGCTTCGACCATTTTTTGCGACGCGTCAAACAACGCCGCTTTGTGAGCGAGGTAGCTTTCCATGCCGTATTTTTCGATCAGCGACTCAAGGCGGCGCTCGCCAACCTTGCAGGCCCCCATCTGGGCGCGCATGTCATGGGCGACGATCTCCAGCCGGATGTTGGCGAAGATCAGGTCCCAGACATCCTTCTTCAGTTTACCTTTCTCATAGACCTTGACGGGTGGAATGCGCAGGGCTTCCTGCCAGACTTCCTTGGCCTTGGGATTGTAGCCGCCGCGTACATTGCCGCCAATGTCGGCCTGATGGCCTTTAACGGCGGAAAATCCGATCAGGGTTTCCTGATGAAATATGGGCCGGTAGACGGCGACATCGTTATTCTGATTGCCCAAGCTGAAAACATCGTTATGGAAAATAACGTCGCCGGGATGAAAATCCCCTTCGAAATAGTCGATGATGTATTTGCATACCGGGGCCAATGAAAACGCCAGGATGGGCAAGTTTTCCGTCTGCTCCAGCATATTGCCTTCGGCGTCGTACAAGCCGGTGACAAAATCCTTGGCTTCGCACAAAATTGGCGAGCGGGTCGTCATTTCAACCACGGAACTCATCTCATCGGTGATCGACTTGAAGGTCCGGGCATAGACCGAAATCAAAATGGGATCGACGTTACTCATGACGATACTCCCTTTACCAGATCTTCGCGGCCTTTCAGATACAGCGCCAAGGAACCGAATTTGTCGCAAACGCAGTCATAATTGCGGCTGACAAAAATTGCCGTGGTTTGCTGTTCGATCATCGCCGGGCCGACGACCAGATTACCATGTTTCAAGACATGCCCATCATAGACGGGAACCTCTGCGAAAACGTTGGTTTCCGGTATATAGACTTGCCGCCTGCCTGTTTCGGCCAGAGCGGGATCGCCGCCCGCGTAGGCCTCTTCGCGATAGGCCGGCTTTTCCGTCCGCCCGACGGCCTGAAGGCGAACATTGATAACTTCAACCGGCACTTTTTGCTCGACAAGGGAATAGCCGTACAGCCGATTGTGTTCCTCGTGAAAGGCTTCGCCGATAGCCTTAATATCGCCTTTTTCAAGCAGGTCTTGCTGCACCACGAAGGAAACCTCGTGGTATTGCTTTAGATATCGACAGTCGAACTTGATGAAGTATTCAGAGGCCCCTTCATCAATGCCTTCTTTGGCCAACATCGCCCGGCCTTCATCTTTCATAGACGCCACGAGAGTGCGCAAGGAGTCGAAATCCGCACTCGCAAGCGGGGCCACGAATGTGCCGACAAAATCGTGCTTCAGGTCGCTCATCAGCATGCCGACGGCGCACAGGATCGATGATTCCCTTGGCACGATCTGAAACGGGATTTCCAGTTCCGTACAGATCAGGCAACTGTGCAGCGGTCCTGCGCCACCGGCAACGACCATAGGAAACTCGCGCGGATCGAAGCCGCGTTTGATGGTCACTTCGCGCACGCCCTGCGCCATGTTTGTACAGGTCACCCGGTACATGCCGGCCGCGGCCTCTTCCACACTCAGGCCCATGGGTTTTGCAATATTTTCTTCGACCGCCTTACGCGCCAGATTTGCATCCAGTTTCATTTTTCCGCCTGCGAAGTAATTCGGGTTCAGATAACCCAGGATCACGTTGGCGTCCGTCGTCGTCGGAAGTTCTCCGCCCATGCAATAGGAAGCCGGGCCGGGATCGGCGCCAGCGCTTTGCGGTCCCATACGCAGCAAGCCGCCTTCATCCAGCCAGCCTACCGATCCGCCTCCGGCTCCAATGGTGTGAATACCCAGCATCGGCAAAGCCAGACGCAAGCGGTCGATTTCGCCCTGATTGACCATCACCGGCGTATCGACGACAAGGGCGGCTTCAAAACTGGTGCCTCCCATATCGACGACAAGGCATTTGTCCTGCGCGTGAGCGCGGGCGTAAACCAGGCCGGCGCCGGGCCCGGCCGCCGGCCCCGAAAGCAAGGTCAAGGCGGGTTTTTCGCGCGCCAGTTGGGGCGACATGATGCCGCCATTGGATTGCATGATCAGCAAGTTGCCACGGAAACCCTGATCAGCAAGCCGATCCTGCAATTGATTGAGGTAATGATCCAGTATCGGGCCAACGTATGAATTCAGCGCCGTCGTGCTGATGCGTTCGTAAAATCGGATCGATGGCAATAGATCGGACGACACCGTCAAGTAGGCTTCGGGCAGTTCCTTGCGAACCAGTTCAGCCGCCGTATGTTCGTGGCTCGAATTGGCGAAGGAATTCATAAAGCAGATGGAGATCGCTTCTACCTCTTCTTGACGAAACAAATCTACCGCCTTACGCACATCATCCAGATTGAGCGGTGTCAGCTCCTTGCCGTTTCGGTCCAGGCGGCCCTCGATGCCTCTGCGCAGATATCGCGGCACCAAAGGTTCCACATTGGTGTAGCGATTGTTGTATTGCTCCTCGCGAATGCCCCGGCGCATTTCCAACGCGTCCCTGAGCCCAGCATTCGTCAACAGGCCGGACTTGGCGCCGCGACGGGTCAAGATGGCATTGGTGGTGACCGTCGTGCCGTGAACAATGGTATCAATTAACGGGATAAACTCAGCCAATTCCATGGCGGGGTCCATCTCGGCGGCGATCTCGGCAAGGCCAGTCAGCACCGCGATGGAAGGATCGGAGGGCGTAGATATGGTCTTGAAAATACGTGGATCTTCGCCTTCGCGGGTCCACAGGAAATCGGTGAAAGTGCCCCCGACATCGATACCAATCTTCATTGTCATGACGCACCATTTTTCGTTTCACTGTTGCTAAGCACCAGGGCTCGAACCTCATCCTTGACGATCTTGCCCATAGCATTGCGCGGAAGGGAATTGACGAACAGGACATCTTGCGGAATCGCAAAACGGCCAATGCGGCCATCGAAATGATCAATCACGGTATCTTTATTCAGGTCTGCCCCATTTTCTTTCGCCACCACCGCAACCACCGCCTCACCCCAACTTTCATCAGGCATACCAACCACGGATGCTTCACGCACACCGGGGCAATCGGCCAAAATATTTTCCAACATCGCCGGGTAGATATTTTCACTTCCCGAAATGATCATGTCTTTCTTGCGATCATCAATATAAAGATAACCCCGCGCATCGAAATGCCCGATATCGCCGGTATAAAACCAACCGTCTTTCAAGGATTCCACGGTTGCCTGCGGATCATTCCAGTATTCTTTCAGAACATTTGGGCCTTTAACCAAGACCTCACCGGATGTTCCGACGGCCACGTCGATATCGTCATCGTCGACGATTCGAACATCACAGTGCAGGCCCGTTTTGCCGCCCGAGCCGATTCCTTCGATTGCCGTTTCAACGGTCTGATACGTCGCCAAGGGGCACGTTTCCGTCGATCCGTAAACCTGGATGACGGGAATGCCTCGTTCATGAATTGCCTCGATCATCGACCTTGGCACCATTGTCGAACCTGTTGAGATGCTGCGCAAAGCGCTCAGATCCGATCGCTGCCAGCGTCGATTTGTCAGCATGGCTCTCAATTGGGCAGGCACCAGAACGGTCAGGGAGATTTTCTCTGTTTCAAGAATATTGAATGTTTCCTCAACATCGAAAACCGGCATCAAGTGTATGGTTGCGCCCGTGTACAAGGCCGGGGTGCAAAGGATGTTCATTCCACCGACATGAAACAGCGGGATCGACACCAAGACCTGATCATTGGCAGCCAGGTCATGCATGTGCCGACTGTTGGCGGCGTTATAAAATATGGCGTTTTGAGACAGGACCGCGCCCTTCGGGCGGCCAGTCGTTCCAGAAGTATAGCAAAGCAGGAAACTGTCATCGAGGCTGACCTCCGGATCGGACTCTATTCCGCCTGGCGCTTCATCTATCAAACTTGGATAGGAAGGCCAGCCTGCTTTCCCTCCTTCTTGCAAATTGACAAAGGCCATTTCGGGGATTGCTCCGGCGATGCTTTCGACCAATTCTGCAAAATCGCCAGCGACGAACAATACCTTCGGGGTCGAATTGTTCAGGGCATAAGTGTGTTCCGGAGCCGCCTGACGCCAGTTCAAGGGATGGTATATCGCGCCAATGCGAGCACAGGCGAAAGCGACGACGAGAGACTGGGCGGTGTTTTGGGCGAGTAGTGCAATACGGTCGCCCCGGCCAATTTTAAATTTTAGTTTCAGGGCTTGCGCCAGGCGAGAAATGTCGCCTGCCATTTGACCATAGGTCAGTTCGCGCTCACCACACCGGATCGCCAGTTTGTCCGGTGAGAAATCTGCGTGCCTTTCTATCCAATGCGAAAGATTCATCGCCAATTCAGTCCGTTTATTGCCCAACCTTGATGATCGTAGCCATGGCTGTGTCGCCAGCGGCGCATCCCGAGAACAGCCCCACGCCACCACCCTTGGCGACGAGTTCTTCGATCAATTCGATGATTGAACGCAGCCCCGTCGGCCCCTGTGGATGCCCCCAAATCAAAGAGCAGCCGAAATTATTCATATTGTTCACATCAACGCCGGTTTGTTTGGCGAACACGATGTCGTTAACGGCGAACGGATTGTGGGTCTTGATAGCGTCGATAGCGTCAATATCAAGACCCGCTTGTTCAAGCGCTTTCCTGGCCGCCGGGATTGGCGCCTCGGGCATATAGGCGAGATCGGACCGGGACAAACCAAAGCCCATCAGACGAATTCGAATGGCGCTGTCACGGGACAGTTCCCGGGCTTTTTCAGGCGTCGTCAGGATCAGCCCGGTATTGCCATCGGCGGGATAGGTTTGAGCGGCGAAAGTAACGCTACCCTCCGGCATCACGGGTCTTAGCTTGGCAACGCCCTCCGCCGTCGACTGGGTGACACCTTCGTCCCCTTCCATGACGGTGACATTTTTGTTGTATTTCTGATTAGGCACATCGAAGGGCAGGGTCATGTAGGTTTTCTGAAAAGCATGATCGCTAGATACCGCATCGCCGTATTGCTCGGTGCGGCGCAACACCACTTGGTGCTGGCTTTCGGTCGAAATACCGTGCTTCGCGGCAACGTTTTCCGCCGTTTGCAACATCGAATGGCGGCCTAGGGGATCGCAACCGAAATTGTCCATGACCCAGTCTTCGTTGGCACCGGTTCCCCCGGGCCCTTGCGGATTGGGGTAATAAATGTGCGGGCCGTTCGAGGTTCTGTCGGCGGTCATCACCAGAGAACAAGAGGCAAGTCCACTGTCAATTTCCTGCGCCGCAGTGAGCAGGCACCTGACCCCAGTTGCGCAGGCCTGGGCCACCGTCGGACCACCAACATGGCCGGCGCCGATCATTCCCATCATCCACGGCAGGCCGTAAAATGCATGCTTTTGCGGTACAGAGGTGCCCAGAACGCCATAATCAAACCCTGCCGGGTCGATGTTACGCTTGGCCAGTTCCGCCTTGGCGACATGGGCAGCAAACTCGATGCTGTTAAGGTTTGCGAAGCTGCCCTGCCATTTTGCGAAGGGTGTGCTCCAATAACAGCCATAGGGAATTTCCGCAGTGTAGGTCATACCTTGAATCTCTTAATCGATGGCGACACAGGCCGTACCGTCGAGTACAACTTCGTCCTTCTGATTGACCGCTACAATTTTCAAATCGAGCAGATTTTCGTCATTTTCCTGTCTTTTCTCTACCACCTCGCCCCGGCAGGTAATGACATCTCCTGGCACCGTCATGGCGACGAAACGGGCATTGAAAGCACGGATATTTTTTTGTGGAACAAGATCGCTGAGCAATTGTCCAAGATAGGCCATATTCAACATGCCGTGTGCAATTACACCCGGCAGGCCACCCTTCCTGGCTTCTTCGTCGTCCAGGTGAATAGGATTGTGATCGCCCGAAGCGCCGGCGAATAAAGCCAGATGGGTCCGGGTGATTGGCCCTTTTTGCGTCTCGGGAACAGCGTCTCCAATATTGAAATTATCGAATGTCATCATCAGTTCGGCCCTTGCCGATTAGCCGTTGCGCACAATGATCGTGGTTTGCAGGTCGCAAACGTTATCACCATCTTGATTAACCATGCCGATTTCGGCCTCAATAAACAACAGAGCCCCGCCTTTTTTTTCGAACACGTTAGTAATCTGTTGCGTGCCGGTGATCTCGTCTCCGGCGCAAATGGGCAATCGGTAAGTGAATCCCTGTGCGCCATGCACGGCCTTGGACACGGGCATCTTCATGTCTTTCAAAATATTGAACGATTGTCCGGCGTCCATGGCAAGTGCGAATGGAAATGTCGGCGGCGCCGGAAGCGAGGCATAGCCCGCCTCAATGGCCGCCTTTTCATCATTGTAGATGGCGCTCGTTTCGCCGATGGCATCGGCAAATTGGCGTATGCGTCCTTTCTCAACTTCCGCTGAAAAAGAAGGGTACTTCCTGCCGATAAAATCTTCAAAGCCCATGCGGCCTCCCAAAATTTTACACATTAGCGTCATTTCCTGACGGCTTGATGAAGCTTCGCATTTTCCATCCGAATTCGCAAGAATTTTACGGTACTGTAAAATTTATTTATGGCAAATTTGGCTTAATGTATGGGGTAATTTTAAAAAATGGTTGTACATAAAAATGTATTTTACATTTCGTAAAATTTTTTCTTGCTGTTGCAAAGCGGCTTGCCTATGTTTCTAAGATGAGCAGACGTCAAGAAATATTGCGCCGGGCAGCCGAGGTGTTCGAACGCAAGGGTGTTGCCAATACTTCCATGGAAGACATCGCCAGGGAGATCGGGATCAAGCGCGAGGGCGTCTATTACTATTTCAAAAGCCGTAAGGATATTTTGCTGGGAGTTATCCTGCCGCAATCGACGGCGCTCCATCGCAACCTTGAACGCATATGCATTTCGCGTCTGGACTCCGTCGGCAAGCTCCACGCCGCCATTCAAAATCACCTGGACGCATTTAATCCAGCCTACTTGGAAATGAGCGTCGCTCTCCGCGAAAGTCATTTCACCACCAATGACGAAAAGTTATCGGAAATACGCCAGATTTGGGACAGTTATGGGGAGCTGTGGACAGCACTGATTACCGAGGGACAGGACGAAGGGGAATTCCGGACCGACCTGGAACCGAAAATGGTCGCCTTCGGGTTGCTTGGTATGTGCAATTGGGTTAGCCGCTGGTACGATCCGGTCAAAAGCGTCAGCATTTCAGAAATTGTTGAAACCTATTTCTCACTGGCGACAAACGGTCTGAAGGTTCCGGAGGAGGCGTTGTCACATTAGATCTGTTGCCAAAGCAGGTTCACACGATTGAAAGCACAACTGACACTTCCGCAAAGGAGTTTCACGCCCGCTGTTCATCAACCTGATCAAAACTTGCTTGTCTTATGATTTCCCCGGTTTCTCTGCGAAGATATTGCCGCTGCTGGGAGCGACCGCTGCCAGCAGCGGCGGGGGATGGATCGGTAACGGCTTGGTCGTCGTCCTTGCGGATGTCGGACCGTGTTAGAGTATGATCACCCCCGTCTTTTCCATGAGGCCTGAACGGATACGCGGGCTTTTGGCCCGCATGACAAGCAAAGGACATGAGAAAAGATGACCCAGTATACGATAGGTGTAGACATTTCCAAAGCCCATCTCGATGTGCATCGGCTGCCCGATGGGTGTGCCCGGCAATTCGAAAATAACCGCACTGGTTTTGCCGGTCTGATCAAGTGGATCGGCAAGCTCGACATTGATCGGATTGTCTATGAGCCGACCGGAATCTATCACCGCAGTTTTGAAGATGCCCTGGCGCGGGCCGGGTTGCCGCTTGCCAAGGTCAACCCGCTACAGGCGCGTCGTTTTGCCGAGGCGCGGGGAACAAGAGCCAAGACGGACAAGGTCGATGCCGCTGTGCTGGCCCATATGGGCATCGCCCTGGAGCCCGGTATTTGCACGCCGCCTTCAAAAAAGATGCGCGATCTCAAGGAATTACAGGTTGCAAGGCAGGCCCTGATCAAGGACAGGACGGCGGCCAAAAATCGCAGCAAATCCCTTCGCGTGCCCCTGTTGATGAAACAGAGCAACCTACGTTTGCGTCAGATTATACAAAGCCTGAAGGCAATTGAGGGGGCCATGCTGGCCCTCATCAACGACGATCACAAGACAGCCAGAGCCTTCGAAATCCTCTGCTCCATCCCCGGCATCTCAAAAATAACGGCGGTGACGCTGCTGGTCGAAATGCCGGAACTGGGAACCCTGGAGCAAAAGGCCATCGCCTCTCTCGCCGGCCTGGCCCCTTTCAGCAGGGAATCCGGAAAATGGAAAGGCAAACGGTTTATCGGCGGAGGCCGGAAATTCCTCCGGGATGCCCTCTACATGCCTGCACTCGTCGCCTGTACTTACAACCCGGATATGAAAGTCGTCTATCAGAGACTCAAAGACGCGGGAAAACCATCCAAAGTCGCCATTACAGCCGTCATGCGTAAGCTCATTATCCTGGCTAACACTCTTGTCAAAAATGACAGGATGTGGGCTGAAATCAGGACTTGATCAATACGGATACTCTA
>ENA-ORDP01001195-ORDP01001195.1-marine-sediment-metagenome-genome-assembly--contig:-NODE-1195-length-14723-cov-4.420984_pt1 | contig 14723 bp, 11 predicted proteins | sample MGYA00248627_ERZ508539 | MGnify/ENA primary metagenome ERZ508539 (study PRJEB26208, sample SAMN05571518) | marine sediment metagenome | biome: deep sea; feature: Hydrothermal vent; material...
CTCCGTGCGAAAATGCCTGGTACTGAACCAAAATCTAAATACGCTGAATCGTTACTTATTTTTAACAAATGGAGAGAATTCACCATAGGCTTCCCATTACAGGTTGCCCATTATAGGTTTTTCAAAATCATAAACAGTTCCCTACCCTGCCTGGGTTCGATCGAGTTATTCGCGGGCTCCAAAACACGGATCGTAAAATAGTGTTCAAACAATCTGAGATATTCTGGTTTGCTGCCACCAAAAGGTGGGCCTTCATCGGTGAGTTCAAAATCGAACAGCAGTCCGGCCAGAGTGCCTTTGGCAAGTAGTAACTCATGCGTTTTTCTGGCGTAGGCGGGTCGCAATGCTGGTGCCAAGGCACAAAAAAAGGTCTGTTCCAGAATAAGGTCATACTGCACTGAATGTGCAAAGAAATCTCCCTGTATCACCTTATCCTTTGGAAACCCTGGTACTCGTTTTTTAAAATTCTCCAGCGGAGGTGCCGACAAATCCAGAATATGTACTTCGTTGAACCCATGCTGATACAAATACTCGGCCTCATAGGCATTGCCTGCACCGGGGATCAGAATCTTCAGTTCTTTGTTGGTTAGTTGATCGATATAAGTCTTCAGCGGTGCGGATGGATAGCCGATATCCCAACCTGTAGTCTTTTCCTTATAGTGCTGCTCCCAAAAATCTCGATCAAATCGATTCATGTTCGATCTCCTGAACAGCTATTTTCATTAAAGCCCTCAATTTCAATCATTGTTACCACGATCACGCAGTACGATAGGTCAAACTTTCACCCACAGATTCAGCAATCCGGTTTTTGGTGATGATGCCAACGATATTTTCTACCCTGGGAATCCTACGGTCACCCTTCACCACGAGTATGTTACTCACTCTTTTACGTGTCATTCGTGCGATCACATCAAACATGACATCATCATGATGGGCGATTATATAGTCACGAGATGCCAGTTGGCCAATGGTAACCGGCCCTGTAATAAAACAGCCCGCTATCGCATTCTCCATCGTTCGGGTGGAGGCGTCCACCTCAAACATCCCCGAGATACGGCTTCCTTTGCATATTACCACCTGTCCACCATATTTATTATGTATTGATGTGAAATCTTCATACAACATACTACTCGGAAGAGTAGTCACCTTCCCCTCCATGACATCACTAGCTGTTCTCACCATGAACATATTGGCATGCAGGGATTTCGGCAGATTCCGACCACGACGGGCAAGCTTTAACGTATAGATATTTTCAGCACAAATAAACCTCCTGATCCCGACACTCAAAGCCACCACCGCCACCATCGGCAACACAATATCGTAATCCAGCGTCATTTCAAAAACCATGATAATTGCGGTCAGCACGGCGCCGGTAGAACTTCCCACCATCGCCGCCATTCCGATCATGGCAAAAGCCGCAATACTCGCAGTTTCACCGGGCATCAGATACGTTGCCAAGGCCCCATAGGCGCCACCTAGGGTCGCACCGAGAAACATTGCCGGGGAAAATATTCCGCCCGAAGCACCGGCACCGAGCGTAATAGACGTCGCACAGAGCTTGGCTACGAACAGCAGCAATAACATCCATCCCAACGAAAGCCCACCCTTGAGAATACTCTCTATGGTTGCGTAGCCAACCCCTTCAACAAAATAATGCCCAAAACTGAACAGCAAGGTCGTAAAGATGACTCCTACAATAAACATTCCGATAATATGACGCAGATATTCATTGGCAATATGCTCTTCAAAAAAGTCCTCACTCCAATAGACAGCTCGAATATAAAGTGTGGCAGCCAGACCTATAATAATTCCAAGACCGACAAAAACAATTACCATACTCAACGAAATATTATTCAATCCCAACAGGTTGCCCGGCAAAGAGAAGGAGGGCTGGTAGCCAAAATAAAGGCGCCCAACAAAAGTTGCCGTAGACGTTGCCAGTGCCACCGGCATAAACGTGCGCACACTGATTTCAGGCAACATTAGCTCTACAGCAAATAATACTGCACCTAATGGTGTGTTGAATGTCGCCGCTATACCTCCACCTGCACCCGCTGCAACCAGCGTAATCCGTTGCCATGGTGCCAGCCCGAGCCAACCTCCGACCATAGAGGCAAAAGCTGAACCGATTTGAACAATAGGCCCTTCGCGCCCAACCGCGCCGCCGGTGCCAATAGAAATGGCTGAGGCAATTGATTTCACCACCACCACTGCCGGGCGTATCTCGCCCGCTTTGTAGTACACTGCGTCCATCACCTCGGGAACGCCGTGACCTTTGGCCTCGGGGGCGAAATTCTTCACCAGAAAGGTGACTACAATTGCCCCTGCTACCGGTACCAGCACGATCCAGATACCCAACGAACTGGGTGCGGTAAATTTGTTGGCATCATAATAAAATGAGATGACTCCATTAAAGCTGATGTTATGAATGAGCCCAATTAAACTGCGAAATCCAACAGCTCCGTACCCGGTCACTATCCCGATTAACACTGCCAGTAAAGATAAATAAATCAAATTAACTTGTCGTCGACTCTGCTGCTCGGTCATTAGTTCGCTCTCAAAATATTGAAGATGTTTGGAAATATTCGACGTGTTGCGCTATCGGAATTGCTGTCGGCAACGCAGGCATATGACAACCCGACCAATGGGAACCCACCAAAGGGATCCGTCAGCATAAAATTCGCCGTATCGTGAATGCTCCCGAAGAACCCGATTCCCAGGCATCCTACCCTGACGGGCACTTTCCCGAATTCGCCGTTCTGAAGATACTGCCTTCGACCACAGGGAGGCTGGGATTGTATTTGGTAAAAATAGATTGGTGCCTGCAGGGTATTATACTATTTTAATGATGATTTTTGGCTCGCTTGGTCAAATAAGCGACTTGTTCAGGATTTTTCTTCACCCCTAATCCACCATGCGAATAGATATGGATCAAGCTGTTCGTGGCGTGCAGATTGCCATTATCGGAAGCCTTGGTTAGCCAATACAAGGCTTTTTGGTCATTTTTATTTACATCCCAGGCCCCACTTTCGTAACGCAATCCCAGTTCAAATTGGGCATCCGGATCACCATTTTCGGCCTTCCCTTCCAGTATCTCTGCAGACTGCTGATACACCAGCGAGGTGTACTTTACCAACTTGCTTAGTGCAGCCAGAAAATTGATGGCAGAAGAGTTTCCACTCCTGGCAGCTCGACTAAGCCAATCCTGAGCCAAAACCTTGTCTTCTACTGTGGCGTAACCCTCCTGGTACATCTTGCCTAACTCATATTCGGCATTATGATTACCATTTTCTGCCGCAAGGGTCATCCAGTGCATTGATTCTGTAGGGTTCTTTGTAATACCGAAGCCATCAAGATAGGCTTTTCCCAGTTGGTACTGTGCCTCGGAGAGACCTCCCTTCGCCGCTTTGCGCCACCAGTAAACTGCATGTTCAGGCTCCTTATTCACACCATTTCCCAGAGCGAAAAGCTTACCCATTTCCAACGCTGCATAAATTTGTCCATCACGGGCAGCGCGCAATAGCCAATAGGCAGCCTTCTTGGAGTTAGACTCCAGGTTATAGCGTCCTCCCAGATAGGCCAATCCGTAGAGTAGCTGTGCGTTAGGGTCCCCTTGTGCGGCCTCATGGCTGATCATTTTTAGCTCCTGAGGAGCAGAGCCAGCCAGTGCTTGAGCGGTCACAAAAAAAACCGCAACACTGAAGACTCTAAAATACCGTGGTATATGAACCCTTTGTTTATCTCGATTTGACTTTGACATGGCGTCCGGATGAGTCCGTATAACGGAGCTATTCATGCTCTTACTTTCCACGATAGGATTAGGATGCCTTTGGTGCCAATATTTTCGACATACATAACACTGAATACCGTATAATATAACCATCGCATAATATAAGAATTTGCTTCATAATGCAAGAAACTATCTTGTCTCTGCCTTTCCTCCGGCACACTCGGTGGGCTACCTAGAGACAGCAATTCTGCTGAGAAAAAGCTGACTTTAACCCTCATCCTCTGCATCGTTATACAATGAGCATTCACCGTACCATGGGAAATTCTGCCTCAAGACGACCTCCCCTCACAATGACGCCTGTTCCCGAACTATCGCCAAAGTAAGTATTGGAACAGATATTGGTCACACACATCACGCAACTACTCACATATCATGATCGGCACCACTGTTTGGATTGCCTGGGCAGTGAGCCTGCCCACATTAAGATTACATTTTTCGGAGATAAAAAAGGATGTCTGAAAGAAAGCACACAGTATGGATATCACGGTTTTTGCCTATTTTCAGATGGAAAGACAAAGTTACCAAAACCACCATTCGCGGCGACCTCATCTCTGGCCTGACGGTCGCAATTGTCGTCATCCCGCAGGCAGTTGCCTTTGCATCCATAGCGGGCATGCCGCCTCAATATGGGCTGTATGCCGGCATGATACCGCCCATAATTGCGGCATTTTTTGGGTCATCATGGCACCTGATGTCAGGGCCTACTACTGCCGCCTCCATTGTGCTACTTACCTCACTGAGTGCCTTTGCCGAACCGTTAAGCCCGGAATATGTTGCTTTGGCATTGACACTAACCTTCATGGTTGGAGTGATCGAATTAACCTTGGGACTTACCCGGATGGGGACGATCGTCAACTTCATCTCTCACTCAGTGGTGGTTGGTTTTACCACAGGTGCCGCCATACTCATCGCCAGCAAACAACTAAAAAACTTCTTCGGTGTTCCCATCCCTCGTGGTGGTCACCTCATCAGTACCGTGACCCACTTTTGGCAGCAGTTACCAAATATTAATAGTTTTGTGTTAGCTGTGGCCATGGCAACCCTGCTCTCCGGCCTGTTAAGCAAACGATACTGGCCACGGGTTCCCCACCTGATTGTCGCCCTCCTGTTCGGCACCATCATCAGCCTGTTATTGAATTACGTTTTTGGAGGGGAGGTCACCCAAATCGCCATGGTCGGCGCGATTCCTCAAACACTACCCCCCTTCTCGGCCCCCAACCTCTCGTTGGATACGATCAAACAGCTGGCTCCGGCAGCGGTAGCGATGACGCTTTTTGCCTTGACCGAAGCTGTATCGATTGGCCGGGCTATTGGTATACGCAGTGGACAGATGATCGATGGTAACCAGGAATTCATCGGTCAAGGCCTGTCCAATATCGCTGGCAGTTTCTTTTCAGCCTATGTCGCGACAGGTTCATTTAATCGTACCAGCCTCAACTATCAAGCTGGAGCCAAGACACCGATGAGTGCAATGATCGCGGGCTTCATGGAGATATTCATTGTCCTGGCGATCGCCCCCCTGGTTGCCTATTTGCCCAATGCAGCCATGGCCGGGATCCTGTTCATCGTGGCCTGGGGTTTAATTGACTTTGCTGCCATCAGACATATCGTACAATCCAACAACTCAGAACGTGCGATCTTCTTTCTGACTTTTTTTGGTGCGTTATTCCTCGACCTGGAATTTTCCATTTTGGCAGGCATTCTGCTTTCTCTGATTCTCTACCTGATGCGTGTTTCACGTCCCAGAACACTGACACGTGTGCCAGACCCAACCCTGCCAAACCGCAAGTTTTCGGACGGCGGCGGTCGCTTGGAGGAATGCCCACAATTGCATATCGTTCGTATTGATGGGTCTTTGTTTTTTGGGTCTGTGCCTTTTCTTACCGAAGAATTTGCCCGATATGAAAAAAATCGACCAGAACAAAAACACCTCGCCATCGTGGCTCAAGGTATCGGCTTTGCCGACCTGGCTGCTGCAGATGCGTTAAAAAATGAGGCAGAGAAACGCCGTTCCAAAGGTGGTGCCCTGTATCTTATCAATGTAAAGAAAGGCTTATGGGATTCCCTGGAGGAGTCAAACAACCTAGATGGCATCGATCCAAGACATATATTCCAGGGAAAAACAGCCGGTGTGCATGCGATCTTCCAGAAACTCGATAGGTCAATCTGCGCTGACTGTACGGTACGAATTTTTCTTGAATGCAAAACCTTAGATACTACTAAAAATGTGGACTACTGAATTTGCTCAAGCACCTGGACAAGACTGGGAGGCTGTCCGAGAATAGGGCCGCACGATTCATTATCCTACATAGCTGGCACTTCCGCCATCCATGGTGGTCGTGGTGAGGCGAATACCGGTTGCAAGTAGCGACACAGGAGAAAATCTGACCAAAGACGGCTTTTCCACAGTAGGTTCTCAGTTCTCAGACAGGCTCCTAGAGTGCACTGCTGGCAGCCCCAAAGAAAGAAACTTGACGACCGGATGCGGAGCCATAACAATACCATGCAGCAGCTTGCGCTGACCGTAGATCGGGCACTTATTTCCTCGTTTCGAAGTCCCTTGAGCAAAAGTCACTCCGAAACCAGCCACCAGTCGGTCCTTTTTCCCCGGTTAGCGGGAGGTTCTGCTATCCTGACAGCGATAGAAACCGATATTATAGAGTACTACCAAAGTTACCGGGGGCTTAACACCATCCGCACTCTCAAAACTTCCACAGCAATGGCTCGTGTTATTGCCTTGACCAGTGGCAAGGGTGGGGTCGGTAAAACCACCATTGCGGTCAATTTGGGTATCGCTCTAGCCACCCGTGGTCATAGAGTTTGTCTGTTCGATGCGGATACCGGCCTGGCAAATGTCAATATTCTGCTCGGGCAGTATCCCAAGTTTACTTTGCAACACCTATTAAGTGGAGAGAAAAGCATACGACAAATCCTCTATCGAGGCCCCAGAGGGCTCTACGTCATTCCTGCTGCATCCGGAGTGGCCAACCTCGCCCAACTCAGCGGCCATAAAAGACAACGCCTACTGGCCAATTTACGCGCTATAGAGAAATTTTTTGACTATCTTGTTATTGACACTGCCGCTGGTATTGACCGGAGTGTTCAGCAATTTGTACATGCCGCAGATTGTCCGATTATCGTTATTTCACCAGAACCCACTTCCCTGACTGATGCTTTTGCCCTGCTCCGGGTGCTCAAATCAAGACACAGCATTCATCCCGGAGTATTGGTCAATCGGGTAAACAATAATGACGGCAAAGAAATCTTCCAACGCTTTGCACGTGCCGTGAAACGATTTCTGGACATTGAGGTTACAGCGTTTGGCAACATTGCCTCGGATGATTACGTCCAACACTCCATCATGCGTCAACAACCCTATATTATTACCCGACCATATTCTGTCACAGGCAAAGCAACCTATGCGCTGGCAACACAGATTGTTGCCCATTTTCAGCATCAGTCGACGATTCACAGCATCAGCAGGTATCTAAACCATGACTTTACGCCCGGTCCTCGCCCGGTAGTACTACACCCGATACGACTTGCCTGCAACCCTAAATCAAATGACAGAAATGACCATGGATCGATACAGATAATCCAACAGATACAGGATTTGAAAATTGACGCCGCAGACTATCAAAAAATTGCCCGGGTACTAGAAAACAAATATCAGAAAGAGTTTGGAGGGCAGCTATTCAGTGCTGCAGATGCGAAGACTCGCCCACCTCAAGAAGATCTGGCCGGGGACTCCTTAACTGATACTATGTAGCGGCTCGAACCTGGCCGCTGGTGGCTTGTGTTGACCTGATAACTGCTGCAGTATCCTCTCCGCTGGTTCAGGCTTGCCCAGGCAGTAGCCTTGCAGGAAATCCACCTGCATTTCCCTAAGGCAATCGATAATTTCTTCCGTTTCGACAAATTCGGCAATCACCTTTTTACCGAGGCTGTGCGCAATCTTGACCATCGCTTGCACCGTGATCTGATCAAGATGATCATCAATGATATTACGAATAAATATCCCATCTATTTTTAAGTAATCCACAGGGAAGTTCTTGACATAATCAAAAGAACAATATCCTGAACCGAAATCATCCAGCGCAAATCGACAGCCAAGTCCACGCAGTCGAACAATGGTATCCTTGATCTTTCTTACATCCCGAATCGCCGCAGTCTCGGTAAGTTCAAAAGTCACACGCTGTGGATCAATCAAAGTGCGGGATAGCCTATCCTCAATCAAGCTGTAGATATCTTCTTCCTGCATACCGACAGCAGACAGATTGATGCTAATACCGATATCATCATCGAAAACCGACAATTGTTCCAATAGATCAAAAGAATGTTCAACCACCCAGTAATCAACCTGGGCAATAAGACCGGCTTGCTCAGCAGCGGGGATAAATAATCCTGGTGAGTAACTACGGCCCTGATCATCCATGAGACGAAGTAAAACCTCGAAATGTGCTAACGTTTGATCAGCAGCCCGCATAATCGGCTGCAAAAAAAGCCTGAACCAGTTTTCTCGCAAACCCTGACGAACCACTGAAACCGCCTGTACAACCTCGCGCATTCTCTTTAGCTCAGGATCTTCAGCATCGTAGCGATAGATATGATCACCACCACGCGACTTGGCAATCCGACAGGCTTGGTGCGCACAGGTAATGACTTCATTTACCTTGGTAGCTGTCATTGTTGGATGGATATCGACAATACCAATACAGACCGACGTCGTGATCTGAGAAGGACTTTCACCAATCACCATTCGTTCCACAGCACTGGAAAGGTCCCCGGATACCGCTAGCGCCGTCTCGTGGTTCACCTCTTTGAGCAGAACCGCAAACTCATCTGAACCAAGTCGTGCTATGAGGTGTTTTTCATCGAGCCGTCGAACCAGGGTTGTGGCCACCTTTTGCAATACCTCGTTACCTTTCTCATAGCCCCAGATATCATTCGTAACTTTGAAATTATTGATATCCAGATACAAAAAGGCGCCGGTACGATAAAGATTTCTGGAAGCACCGAGAAACCGTTTTAATTCACTAGTGAAATACTGACGACTGGCAAGTTGCGTCAGGCTGTCATAATTGAGTGCCTGGTCTCTTCGTAACGTAATCTGACGTTGTTGTGCCAACTTGTCTCTGAGATCCTGTTCAACCTGGACACTTTTTTTGACTTGATATCCTATACGAACGACCAGATTGATGCGAGGGATCACCTCGATATCCCGCAACGGATGACTGAAAACGTCCAGTGCGCCAGCCTGTTGGAAGGAATCAACCTCCAGGTTGGGGGGAGTTTCACTACGAGTCGTAAGAACCACGATTGGAATGGTACGAAGCTCACTGGTGGAAAGCTGGCCACATAGTCGCATCACATCCATTTTCGGCATTGTGGACGACAACACCAGCAAATCCATCTGCTGCTCAGGAATACGATAGCCCTTTCTCAAATACTTGAGTATTTCGGACTCGTTATCCGCCAGAAACAGCTGACTACAACCTGCATCCTGAAGGATGGAATACAAACTATTACGTTCTCGGTGCCGTTCATCGGCTATCAATATCCGTGCCCTGCCAACGTATTCAGACAATGGCGGTACTACATACGAGAGTTTATTCAGCATAATGCCCGCTCCCAGCTTGTCCCGGCAAACTCACAATACACTCGGCTCACCGTTTCTACCTTCTCTTCCAGAGAAGACCATCCATAAAATTAACTTAACATTACAATCAGATATGCTATAGTTGTTATGTAATACTCGAATCATTTCCCCAAACTCATTTTAAAATAGCCTGCGCTACTTTAAAATGGTGAAACTTGACGATTGCATCCTAGACGATGATCATAGCCACACTGATGCACGATGCACGATGTTACAGTTTAGTTCAAAAGTTTTCCCCATGCAATTGAAACAACTATATATCTTGCTTCTTTAATAGTACTGCATAGACCTGCCAGAGCCGTGATTCTAGACCATTGATCGCACTATGCAAGACAACTCACCACCCTCTGGATTGAATAATAACTACCGATGAAAATACATCCCATTGATCTGGTCCGAAAAGGCAAGGCCTTACCTTCATTGCCTGATATTTACCAACGTTTTTCAGAGAAATTACAGGACCCAACCGCCTCTGCAGTAGATTTTTCAAATATTATCGAATCTGACCCCGCGTTAGCACTGCGTCTGCTTCGTATCGCCAATAGTGTTTATTACAGTTTTTCAGCCCAGATCACACAAATACCGCGTGCTATCACTGTTGTTGGTTTACAAGAGCTGCATTCCATGATCCTGGCGGTCAGTGTGACAAAGGTTTTTAGCCACTTGCCCGATCACTTGATCAATATGCAGAAGTTTTGGCAAGACAGTATTCGCTGTGGCGTACTGGCAAGAATTTTGGGTGCCAGCAACCACCAAAAATCCAGAAGCACTCTATTCACTGCCGGTTTGTTACTGGATATCGGCAGTCTGGTCACCTACATACGCCTGCCGGAAGTAGCGAAAAAAATTCTTGTCGAAGCCGAGAGACAACAACGACCACAACGTGAAATAGAGACCAAAATTCTCGGCTTCGATCACGCCAGAGTCGGTGCGGAATTAATCAACTACTGGAAACTGCCCGACTACCTGCAGGAAATGGTGGCCACTCACCATCAACCCCAACTGGCGAAAAACCACCCGGATGATGCTACTCTACTTTACCATGCACACCAACTCGTGCATTGCAAACAATCCCCACCCGATGAGCTCAGCAAAGAGCTGGGACTTTCCGACCAAATTAATCTCAAAGAAGTGCTGCAGGAAGCGGACGCACAATGTCAAGAAATCTATCGATCAGTACTTGGATAGTCTCCCAGGAGGCTGTCCGAGAACAGGAGCCGGCCGGTTTGTGGCTCCTAGACGGTATCAGGAGCAAGCAATCTGGCCTTGCAATCTGATGTTGGCTCTGAGGAGGTTTGGATGATCAGGCGTTTAAGTGTATTGACAGGAGTTTCTTCAGGCCGATATTCCGTTGATGAAAAGTGATAGTTGATCACGGAGGCAACTCCGGCCGAACTACTGGCATCGTGAGTTTTGTTCCCCGAGGTGAACTGTGCTAATTGTTCGAAACGACTGATCGCTATCGCTGTTTGCTGCGAAGTCGTGTGCGGGAACAACAACACAAAGCAATCATCATTAAGCCGACCGATAATATCGCATCGCCGCATCACTGGCAGCAAGGCGGTGATAAATTCTGTTGTCTCATCCCCATGAGGCCGTTTGTGATCTTTACCCACTTCCCCGTCTGCTGACTGAATTTGCAGAAGCACGAGCGACAGAGTCGAACCATAACGTTGCACCGAACCGCTCTCAAATGCCAGGGCACGCAAAAAATCCGTCCACACAAGAACGTGGGTCATGACCTGGGTTGCCATCTCCCGGCTGCCGTCCTCGCCTGATCGATATGGACAACTCAAAGGTTTTTTTGAAGCTGCCGAAACGATAGCTCTGCACTGATTTTGCAAATGACCTTCCATGGTCAGAAAGTGCTGCATGACAGCCTGCAGTTTTACTTGCAGCTGTTCTGTCTGTTCACTGTTCGCTACATCCAAATCACAAGAGAGAATCTTCAAGGCATCTTCAATTTCCTGCCATTGTCGAATCAATATATCGGCCCTCTCGGACACACGGTTACGGATGTCCCTAACCCCAGGGCATATCGCCTGAATAGAAGCTGATGCTTCTTGCTCAAACATGGTCATTGTGTGTAGTAATGAATTCTTGTTAACATATGCTGACAAACTTCAACCCAAAGAGGATTTTCTTCCATCCACAAGGGCGAATGTATACAATGGCATTAGTCGAACCATCAGGATAGACCAGTACGGTCACAAATCAAGTGTACAACGATGCCGGAAACAAATTACCAACAGCAGACAGATGGACAGATATGGCAGACAATCCGTAACGAAGCGGAGCAAGAGGTGCGCTCTGAGCCACTACTGGCCAGCTTTATGCACGCCGCCATCCTCAAGCACAATAGTCTCGAACAAGCACTAAGTTTTAATCTGGCCACGAAACTCGACTCTCAAACGTTACCCGCTATTTTGCTGCGTGAGCTTTTTGATGAGGCACTCTCTGACGACCAAGGCATACGAGTTGCTATGCGAGCCGATCTGTGTGCTGTTCGGGAACGAGATCCCGCCTGTCATCGTTTTCTCACCCCATTGCTGTATTTTAAAGGCTATAACGCGGTGCAATCCTATCGTGTTGGCCACTGGTTATGGCAGCACAGCCGACGTAGTCTCGCGCTATTTTTACAAAGCCGTGTTAGTGAGGCACTGAGTGTCGATATTCACCCCGCTGCCAGAATAGGCATTGGTATCATGGTCGACCACGCAACCGGCCTGGTGGTTGGCGAAACAGCAATCGTAGGCAACAATGTTTCCATGCTGCATGAAGTTACCCTGGGTGGTACCGGCAAACAATCCGGTCAACGTCATCCCACGGTGGGGAGCGGCGTTTTGATTGGTGCTGGGGCTAAAGTACTCGGAGATGTCCGAATTGGCGATGGCGCAAAAATTGGCTCAGGCAGTGTTGTACTAACCGACATCCCCCCGCATTGTACTGCAACCGGTGTTCCGGCGAAGGTCGTCGGCAAACCTTGCGTCGCGCAACCGGCCCTGGAAATGGATCATCAGCTCGACAACCCGACGACATAATTACCTGATTTCTGTTCCGCAGAGGTGGTCAGCTGCCTATCCGAAAATAGGGAACCTACTGCGGACAAGCAGACGTTGGCTCGATTTTGCAGGAGCAACAACCCGGTCTGCCCTTGTCTCGGATAGTCCCATGAGGCTGAGCTTACCGGGCTTTAGAGACGGCTCTGGATGTGCTTAGATCCACTACGGCTCGAGTCTTTTGTGCCAGTCGCAACATCGCCCCTTGCAGTTGGTCTCGATATGCTTCCAGGGTTTGAGTATCCACCTGCTCGGGTATAACTATGGGGTCGCCGATACCAACAAAGATGGTCGAGAATGGCTTGGCTATTTTCTGCTGGTCCCAGGCTTTAGTAAAAGTCCAATGCCGATTAGCCTCAAAGTGTACCGGAATTATTGGCACCCCTGAAAGTCGGGCAGCTCCAATCACACCGGGTTGCACCTGATGCAATGGTCCTCTTGGCCCGTCAGGTGTAAACACTACAGGGTCATGGTGTAAAAAGCGCACTACCTGGCGTAACCCACTCGCACCACCTCGCGAGCTCGACCCACGAATCGGACAATTACCAAAATATTTGATAACGGCAGCCAGCATATCCCCATCACCGCTGGCACTGACCAACATGCCGAGTTTTCTATTGCGAGCCACCCATACGCCAGTCAAAGCATTGCTATGCCAGGTACTGAATATCCAGCTACTACCCAAACCGTACATCTTCTGTAGTTCATCATCCCACAGCCAGACCACCCGGCAGGTGCCGTATATCAAACGTACAGCGATCATCGCCAGCATAGTCAACAGTCGTTGAGAAAAGCTCATGCATCGCTCATCGGAGCTGAAACACAGGAATTGTAGTGAAGAGAACTCGGGGTCCAGGTCTTTTCATGGTGAGGCGTATACCCATTGGTACGTAACAACGTAGGGAGGGGTGGTTTGATCAACCCATTTTTACAGCGGTCACACTGTTTTCGAACAGGTGCTGGCAATATCAGGTGGAGTCCTCCGGTAGGAATTTATTGATTCTTCTTTGTAGTGCTCTGAGCTCTTGTCGCATTTTCGCCAAGCGTCGACCCGCCGCTACATTGCGTTTATATTCCTTGAACGGCTGTGCTGGCGTACCCGCGTATATACCCGGCTCACTAATGTCTTCGGTTACGCCGCAACGCATTACCAACAAAGTATCAGAAACGATCTGCTTGTGATCCAGTATTCCGGTCTGACCGCTGCAACGCACACGGTCCCCAATTACGCAAGACCCTGCAATCCCCGACTGAGCTACCAATACACAGTCTTCACCGAGACTGACATTATGGCCAATATGACAATGCGCATCCAGTTTGCAGCCATTGCCGATGTGTGTTTGTGCATAGGTAGCCCTGTCGATCGTACAGTTAGCACCGATGACGACATCATCACCGAGTACTACCTTGCCCGTTTGCGGTATACGATGATTCCGACCCTGGTCATCCTCGGCAAAACCGTAACCCTCAGCTCCGATAATGGTACCGGATTTTATAATTACCCGTTTGCCCAATACACAGTCATAGCCTAATACAACGTGTGGATGCAGAATACAATCATCCCCCAATATGGCGCCGGACTCAACAATTGCACCAGCCATTACCACACAACGTCGACCAATTTGCACACCTTGACCAATTACAGAATTCGGGCCAATCAAAACATCCTCTGGCACAAATGTACTGCCATGAATAACCGCAGAAGGGTGAATACGCCCCCATTCGCAGGGGTCCCTAACATCTCGATCATAATAATGTTGCCGTAAAATAGCGTGAGCTAAAGAAACGTTATCAGCGATTAACACTGAGCTACACTGCAAATCAATCGCGGTGCTGAGTTGCTCATTGGTTACAACAACCGAGGGCTTAGTGATTGCCGTTTGCTCCACCTGTGCTGTACTCGCTGCAAAAACGAGTCCACCTGGTGTTGCTTCTTGCAATGACTGAAAAAACTCAATCACGCGATCTTCACCAAGCCAGGACCGCAATTGTGCCGCGGCATGATGTTGCCTATAGAGCTCTGATAAATTGATAGGCACCATGGTCAATCCGAAAGTCCGGCTTTGTGATTTTGTATCCAATGAAAAAAATTCATGCTTCGGCGTTCACTTTACCAGATTGCGAGCAGGTTGGAGAAAAAAATGAAATGGGTGTTTCACAGTAACGATTCAGCGTATTTAGATTTTGGTTCAGTACAAGGCATTTTCGCACGGAG
>ENA-ORDP01001196-ORDP01001196.1-marine-sediment-metagenome-genome-assembly--contig:-NODE-1196-length-14709-cov-4.168213_pt1 | contig 14709 bp, 16 predicted proteins | sample MGYA00248627_ERZ508539 | MGnify/ENA primary metagenome ERZ508539 (study PRJEB26208, sample SAMN05571518) | marine sediment metagenome | biome: deep sea; feature: Hydrothermal vent; material...
CCCTGGTCACAGTGATAGCAGGAAGACCTTCCTGTGCAAAACCTGAAACTGGAATCATGACAAGCAAAAAACCGAACGGCAGTAATAAAGCAAGCCGGGTCAATCTATTTGTCATAATTTTTACCCGGTTTGATTTCTTTGCGTAACAATGACTGTAATTTATGCGCAAAGCTCTCCATTGAGGGTTTAACCTCGCCATGGACATCTATGTTCTCTTCCAACTCATGCAGGGTAGAAATACGGCCCGGCGATACGCCAATCAATAACTGTTTCTTACCTACCTGAACCAACAACAGGCGTTCGCGTTGGGTCAGGGTTAAACCCCCGACAATTTTTAATTGCCCACTGGCCTGGGTATTGACATAGCCGGTGCGCTTGATGATCCAGGCCATTGCAATAATCGCGATGACAACGATCGCTAAACCAAGAAATACCTGAAAAAAATCGCCAGCACTAACTGGATCGGGTACGGCAGCGCTTGCTTGAATTGTTTCATCCGGCGCGGCATAGATTGCCGATGCGAAAAACTGGATAGCTAAAAATAAGCAAGTACGCATTACGATCACCTGCTCGGTTATTTTAGTTTCTTGACACGTTCGGCAGGACTAATCACGTCGGTTAACCGGATGCCAAATTTTTCATTGACAACAACGACCTCTCCATGGGCAATCAGTGTCCCATTAACTTTGATATCCAGTGGTTCACCCGCCATTCGATCGAGTTCAATAACTGAGCCCTGATTAAGTTGCAGCAGATTCCTTATGTTTATCTTGGTACAGCCAACTTCCATTGCAATGGTTACGGGAATATCCAGAATAACTTCTAGATTGACATCGTCATCTAACGTGGACAAGCTGCTATTATCAGCTTCTAGGTTTTCCAGGTTTGCAGGTTGTGCATCATCACCCTCACTAGTACTGGCTTCTGACGGAGCGTCATCACCTGCCTCGGACAGAGCATCAGCCCACTCATCCATTACACCTTGATCATCGTTCTCTACATCCGTATCGCTCATTTCTCTACTCCTACTCCTGCCGCTACCAGGGCAAAATTATCGCCACTAATTTTTGGCCGTTCGATCATCTCCAATACCTTGATTGCCTTATTACCTTTATGCACTCCATAAGTTCCACGGAATACAGGAACATCTTCTGCGGCGACCGTTATTTTTTCTGGATATTCAATTGGTATAATGTCGCCTTCCTTTAAATTAAGCACCTCAGCCAAACTAAGTTTGGTCTCTGCCAGTTCACAGTTAAGAGTAACGACAACACTCTTGACTTCTTCTTTTAGTGCAACGGTCCAGCGGTCATCTTTCTCTGACCGATCACTTTGTACACCTGCGTCCAAAATATCTCTTATCGGCTCAAGCATGGAATACGGCATCACCACATAAAAGGTTCCTCCACCACCATCGAGCTCAATATGAAAGCTACTGACCACCACCACCTCGGATGGACTAACTATATTCGCAAATTGCGGATTCACTTCCATAGTCTGATATTCAAACTTAACATCCAAAACCGGACTCCACGCCTCTACCAAATCTTTGAATGCAAGTTCCAATATCATCTCGATAACCCGCGTTTCTGTCGCAGAAAATTCACGGCCTTCGATTTTTGCGTGTCGTCCTGTGCCTCCAAAATAATTATCGACGGTTATAAACACTAATTTTGGATCAATAACACACAAAGCTTTTCCTCGCAGAGGGTGGATCTTGACGATATTCAAACTGGTTGGCACAAAAAGACTGAGCATGTATTCAGAAAATTTAACCATCTGCACCCCTGCCACTGAAATTTCTGCAGAGCGCCTCAGCAGATTGAAAAAACTAATCCTTAGATAACGTGCGAATCGCTCATTAATCATCTCCAGGGTTGGCATCCGGCCTCGGACAATCTTGTCCTGACTCGCAAAATTAAAATTCCGAGCAACACCGTCCTGTGTTACCTCATCTTCCGTACCAACATCGCCGCTGTCTACTCCGTGAAGCAGAGCATCAATCTCGTCTTGTGATAATAAATCAGTCGTAGGCATAATTTAGTTACTGCATAATAAAGCTGGTGAAATATACCTGTTCCACGTTCGGAACATCCTTATCTTTAATTTTTTCATCACTCTCTTTCTGTAATTCTTCTTTCATCTCCGCGCCTATAATTGTTCGTACCGCTGCGAGCACTTCAGCCTGGAGCTGCTCTTTTCCTTTTCGGGACTTTACTTCCTCATACTTTTGAGCACTTAGAATCAATAGTATGTTGTTACGAATAACGGGCATGTGTTTCGTAATCTGGTCTTTGACTATCACATCACGCATCATCAGTTGCATCTCGATTTGTAAATAAGCCGCATGCGTTTTATCTTCAAAATTCACGACAAAGACTGGTTGAAGGTCATAGTAAAAAGCCGGTTTCACAACCAGCTCTTCTGCCTCCTTAGCATCATGGCTATCGGTTTTTTCTGCCGCCTCTTCACCATCCTTGCTACTACCACCGCTACCCAAGTTACCCGTGAAGTACAGGACACCAACCAATGAGCCCGTGGTTAATAAAATTACAACGGCAATGATCATGATCATCTTTCCTTTGCCGCCAGATTTCTCTTTCGTGGTGTCGAGTTCCAACTCGTCATCATCAGCCATGGCTTGCTCCTATAAGTGTTAATCACCCAGGTGCAAAACACATGCCAGTGTTTTGGAATTTTGACGACTTATATATCAAGGGGTTAGCACAGCAAAAATGTGCTGCGCCAGAGGTTTGACAATGTGTGGATTCTCACTTGCCGAGAATCTGACGAGATGCCCTTTTGATCGGGCATCTCGCGGACAGCATTTTTACACTTTCTTCAGGAAGGCAAAATCATGTGCTTGCGGTAATACTGTAATTCTTGGATCGACTCCTTGATATCATCAAGCGCCAGGTGTGCGCCTTTCTTTTCGAATCCCGTTGCGACCTTTGGCAGCCAGCGTTTCGCCAGCTCTTTCAGGGTGCTCACATCCAGGTTGCGGTAATGGAAATAGTCCTCCAGATCTGGCATACACCGGGCCAGAAAACGACGATCCTGGCAAATACTATTGCCACACATGGGCGAGGCGCTGGCAGGCACATATTTTTTCAAAAACTCGATGGTTTCGGCCTCGGCCTGTTTTTCATCTACGCTGCTTTTCTTTACCCGTTCGGTCAAACCCGACTTGCCGTGCTGGCGAGTATTCCACTCATCCATTTTGTCCAGAAGGTTATCTGGCTGGTGAATCGCCAACATGGGCCCTTCAGCCAAAAGATTCAACTCTGCATCGGTTACCAGCGTCGCAATTTCGATAATTACATCATTCTGTGTATCCAGCCCGGTCATCTCCAGATCAATCCAGATCAGATTATTTGCATTCTGTGTCATATTTGTCCTTTAGTTTGTGCAGCCAACTTGCCTTGTATTGTAGCAAAGGCTACCCTCGCCGATATACACGGCGGTCGAATAATTACCGTACAAAATGCCCCGGAATCAACATCGGGATCGAACAATATATATAGTCAATTGTAGTCAGGAGTAGCTTGTGTGGTTTAGTTATATTTTTATCGCGGCCCTGATTGGCGCCCTGGCCCTTCAATGGTGGCTGATGGTTCGCCAACGTACACATGTATCGCAATATAGTACCTCGGTCCCTGAGGCATTCACCAATAACATCAGCCTTGAGGCCCACCAAAAAGCCGCCAGTTACACCATCACAAAGCTCAAGCTAAGCAAAGTCGAATTGCTCTACGGTACGGCCATTTTGCTGGTGTGGACCTTTGGCGGTGGCCTTAACCTTCTGGATCAGTTTTGGCTATCCAGGATCGGCGAAAACTTATGGTACAGCGTTGCAGTAATGATCAGTTTTATCATCCTGGGTACGCTCGTCGATTTGCCCTTCAGTATCTATCGTACCTTCGTAGTTGAAGAAAAGTTTGGCTTTAATAAAATGAATGCCAGGCTATTCGTCAAAGATTCTCTCACGGGTATTGCCATCAACCTGGTTATTGTCACACCGCTGCTATGGATCATGTTGTGGCTAATGCAGTCCGCTGGTGAGCTCTGGTGGATATATGTATGGCTGGTCCTGATTTCATTTATGTTATTAATGATGTTTATCTACCCGACCGTGATCGCGCCGATCTTCAATAAATTTAATCCTTTGGAAGACGGAGATCTAAAACACCGCATTGAGGCATTGTTGTCGCGTTGTGGTTTTGCCAGTCAGGGTATTTTTATTATGGATGGTTCAAAACGCTCCAGTCACGGCAATGCCTATTTCACAGGCTTTGGGAAAAACAAACGCATCGTCTTCTTCGACACCTTGCTCGAATCACTCGAACCACAGGAAATCGAGGCCGTGCTCGCCCACGAACTCGGGCACTTCAAGCACAAACACATTAGAAAGCAGTTGATCGTAACGTCAATTCTGATGCTGGGAGCACTCGCCTTACTTGGCTGGTTAATGCAACAATCATGGTTCTTTACGGGCCTGGGTGTTAAAATCGAATCAACACATATGGCACTTATTTTGTTTATGCTGGTCTTATCCATATTCGGCATTTATTTTCAGCCCATCTTTTCTTTTTTTAGTCGAAAAAACGAATTTGAGGCCGATGATTTTGCCGCGAAGCAAAGCAATGCGAACGACCTGATTCATGCACTGGTGAAACTTTATAAAGAAAATGCAAACACCTTGACCCCCGACCCACTCTACTCGGCGTTTCATGACTCGCATCCACCAGCACCGGTTCGAGTTGCCTATTTATCAACTAAAATTAAATAATGAAAAATTAACCAGGAGCATCATGAATATGAACATCCAAACTGGACTGGCTATATTAGTGATCGGCACTTCTTCCTCCGCGTTGGCAGGAAACATAGAAACCGGTCGGGAACTACACCAGGAAAACTGTATTTCATGTCACCAGGCAAAAATGGGTGGCGATGGCTCTGCTATCTATACCCGTGAAGATCGACGCATGGAATCATTTTCGGCATTAAATAAGCAGGTCAGACGTTGTAAAACCAGCCTTGGTGTACCCTGGCCCGAGCATCAAATTAAGGATGTTATTTTCTACCTAAATGAAACATTTTATAAATTCAAGCCAACGGAAGAATAAATAACTTTCAGATGCCTGATCTATTTCAAACATCCTGCATGACCGTTAATAAAACCAGCCATCACAGCCCCGTAACATGGGAAAAACATCTGTTACATAAATCCCATAAAATTTTATGACAATAGCCTGTGATACAGATCAGCAAGCCAGAGTGATTAGCCACTTCGGCAACGAAATACTGATCTGTGATGAAGCGGGGCAGCGTCGACGTGCCACTGCACGACAAGATACTCCCGCGCTTGTATGTGGCGACAAGATTATCTGGCAATTAACTGAGTTTGACGATGCTGTCATTGTCGGCTTGCAAGAACGCCATGGTATCCTGACTCGCTCTACGCCTTTTAAAACAAACAAACTGATCGCAGCTAATGTCGACATTGCGCTGGTCGTCTGTAGCCACAAACCCAAACTCAATACTGGATTGCTTGATCGTTACCTGGCGGCCTGTGAACTGGCCAGGATTGACCTGCATATTGTCTTCAATAAAATTGATACTTTAAAGGACAACATTTCTAAACCAATAAAAGAGCAACTGTCTCTGTATGAGACTATCGGCTATCCAGTACACTACATCAGTGCCAAACAAATGCAGGGTATTGATACATTGAGACAAGCGCTGCTAACAAAAACGAGCGTACTCGTCGGGCAATCCGGTGCTGGTAAGTCTTCAATCATCCGTGCTCTACTTCCCACGGCCAGGCCGAAAGTCGCCGAAGTTTCAGATAAAACAAACAAAGGCCGGCATACAACCACCAACAGTGAACTCTATACCCTGGATAAACACTCGTACGTAATTGATTCTCCCGGTATCAGAGAGTTTGGGCTCGGTACGATTGAACCTGGGCAACTGGCTGCTGGTTTCAGAGAATTTCAGCCCCATCTTGGAGAATGTCGGTTCCGTAACTGCACACACCTCAATGAGCCGGGTTGCGCAATCCTGAAAGCCATAGAAAAAAATGAAATTAGCATTTTACGAGTGGAAAGCTACAAAAATATTATGGCTTCACTCAAACCGTAGGAGCGGTTTCAAACCGCGATTCAATACCACAACCTTCCTGCCCAAACCATCGCGGTCTGAGACCGCTCCTACTAAGGCTGTGGCTTTAAACGCTCTTTGATCTCAGAAGGTTTTACTCCACCTTTCCCATCTAACAGGCCCAATGAAATTTCAGTTTCCCGGTTCAATACAACAATACTGATACGCCGGTTAATTGGATTGCCCGGATTTTTTTTATCAAATAAGACTGACGATGCCAATCCCACAACCTGGCCAATCTTTCCAGGTTTTAAACCACCCTTAACCAACTCACGTCGTGCAGCATTAGCCCGATCCGCAGACAACTCCCAGTTACTGAAGGCACGTCGCTCATCAAACGAGCCATATTCCACATATATGTAACTTGAAAAACCTGATGAGTCTGTGTGACCGGAGATACTAATATGGTTTGGCACCGTATCAATAATCCTGCCAATCTCTCTGAGTATTTTTCGGGTATACGATTTAACAATGGCGCTACTGGCATCAAACATCGGTCGATTTTTTTTGTCCACAATCTGGATACGCAAGCCCTGTGGTGTCACATCAAGCAGCAACTGCTCTTTAAATGCTTTCAGAGACTGACTATGCTCAATAGCCTTTTTCAACTTTTTTAATAATTTATCAAGCCGTTTTTTGTCAACTTGTTTTTCCCTGTCAGAGACAGTTGGCTGGCTCTCAATTTTTTTATCTTCTTTTTCCTTGCCTTCCTGGGTATTTTCTTTTGAATTTTCTTGAAACGATTTTTTATTCTCATCACTGGGTGCTTTTTTAAGTTTATTACTTCTAGGCACATCCATCGCTCCACCCATCTTGATCATACTGGTGCTGGCACCGCCAGGTCCCTGTGTCCCTGTTGGGTTCTTAAACCAATCAGCAATACCTTCCCGAACGTGGTGCGAAGTTCCACCCATCAACCACATCAACAAAAAGAAAGCCATCATTGCGGTAACAAAATCTGCATATGCCACCTTCCATGCACCACCATGGTGGGCATGCCCACCTTTTTTGATTTTTTTGATGACTATGGGTTGTTGCTTATCGTCCATGACAGACCTCGATCAGGCAGGGTTACTTATTTTCTTTGATGTGGTCTTCAAGTTCGGTAAAGCTGGGGCGTATGTGTGAATAAATAGTTTTACGACCAAACTCAATCGCGATCTGCGGGGTATAACCATTTAACGTACTCAGAATGCAGATTTTCATACATTCAAAAAACTTGCCTTCGTCATCGGCCTTAGTTTGTAATGCCGCTGACAACGGCGCAGCAAAACCATAAGCCAATAAAATACCCAGAAAGGTACCCACCAGTGCAGCAGCAATATGATTACCGAGGACTTCGGGCGGTTCACTGATATAACCCATCGTGATCACCACGCCCATAACTGCGGCGACAATACCGAAGGCCGGTAAACCATCTGCCACTATCTGTACCGCAGAAGCAGGTGCACCAATTTCATGGTGGTGTGTCTCAAGCTCGACATCCATCAGATTTTCAAGCTCCATGGCATTCATGTTACCGCCCACCATTAGACGCAGATAGTCACAGACAAAATCGATGGCATGGTGGTTACTTATAATCTTGGGATATTGATTAAAGATTTCACTTTCATGCGGTTCATCAATGTCGGTTTCCAAAGCCATAAGCCCTTCCTTACGCGCCTTGGAAAATAACTTAAACATCATGGTAAGAAGGTCCATGTATATCTGTTTGTTGTAATTAGAGCTTTTTACCAGACCCGGCACCCCTTTAAATACCTGCTTAATGACGGTTCCGGGGTTGGCGATAATAAATGCACCCAGTGCACCGCCACCGATGATGAGCAATTCAAAGGGCTGATAGAGGGCCGCAAGAATACCGTGCGAGAGTATATAGCCGCCAAAAATGGTACCAATAACTGTGATTAAACCGATAATCAGCTTCATAGGAAGCAAATGTCCTTGCGTTGTTTGTCTTTATCCCAAGTTTTTATCGTCTCGACTATGTGAAACTTAAGTGAATCAAATGAATATAAATTGCAGTTCTTGCCCCCATCTTGCACCGCGCTATCTAAAGAACCCGCCATTCAATCCGCTACTCTTTCAAAGGGAACCACGGTGGTTCACTTAACCTTACAATTTAAGAGAATTATCGAGCACCCCTATGCCAGGTACGATCGAGGAATGGATTTCACACGTCAAAGATAAGCCGTTGCCGGTTTTGTCTCATACGATCGTTCATCTGCAGAAACTCTGTCGACACGATGACACTGCAATCCAGAAAATTGTTGAAGAAGTGGAAAGAGATCCGGGTCTAACCTCTCAATTGTTAAGACGATGCAATGATACAGAAGGCTCCCGTGTCCGGAGGGAAATCTCATCCGTACAACAAGCTGTCATGTTGGTGGGTACTCGACAACTTAGAGATATTGCTGAAGAACTGCCCATACTTGAAAAAAGTTTGTCCAAAACCTCACAAAAACAATTATTGCGCACCTTTTGTCGAGCCTATCATGCGGGTTATCAAGCTATCTATTGGGCCAGGCTACGACGCGACATGACACCCGATGAAGTTTTTGCCGCAAGCCAATTACATTTTCTAGGTGAGATGATGCTTGCAATACACGCACCAGAGCAATTATTAGCGGTCTTTCAATTACGTCGAGAAAAAAGTATTGCGTATGAAGAAGCACAATACATAACGCTAGGTTTTACATTTGATCAATTTTCGTTAGCCATCGCAAAAACCTGGCAATTACCCCAGCTGGTGCAGGATGCGCTGCAAGCTGAAAATGCCAAACACCCCAGAGGTTTTGGCATAATGCTGGCCGTACAACTGGCCCGGGGCGCCGCCATTGACTGGTATAGTGACAAGATGTCCAGTATTTATGAACATGTTTCTGAATTACTCGATGTACCTGCCGATGATATTATTCGACAATCGCATAAACTTGCTGTAGATGTCGCGCAACAAACCTATTTCTATGGTGTGATGCAATCAGCATCTTTACTGCCATTGATAAAAAGCGCGAGCAAGACGGCCAGCATAAAACAAAGTGTTGCCAGCGATTATCAGGCGGATATTTGTCTGACGCCACAGGTCAATGTCCTGAAGATGACCATGGAAAGGCTTAAAACCGCTTTAAAAGAAAAAACCAATTCAGATGAGATACTTCATATCTGCCTGACTGGCTTACATGATGGCATTGGGTTGAATCGTGTTGTTTATGCACAACCTGACACGACCAAAAAAAACCTGCTTTCGAAAGCGATCATTGGCGCAGACAATGATCCTGTCTTTAATCGCTTTAGCATTAAACCAGCCGAAGCACCACTTTTTCAGCATTTAACCAATAAATCGCAGGCGGTCTGTATTAATAATGAAACCAGAAAAAAATTCTGGCATCTTGTGCCACCTGAGTTTCAAAAACTGATCGGGACGAATAGCTTTGTGGCGATGACGATATTTGTTAAGGATGAACTTCATGGATTAGTCTATGCCGACCGGCATACTAGTTCGTGTCAGATTGATACCACAAGCTATAACTACTTCAAAAAAATGTGCAACAGTCTATCGACAGCACTGAACATTAGCGAAAAGAATCATTGAACTTCACGTCGCCCAGAGAAAGCATGGGAAAGAGTAGAACTATTTACATATTCAAGTTCACCGCCAATCGGCACACCATGTGCAATTCGGGTTACCCGAATATCTTTATTGGTCACCATCTCTGCTATGTAGTGCGCGGTTGCCTCACCTTCAACGGTCGTGTTCGTTGCCAAAATAATTTCTTCGATCGATTCTTCAGCGAGTCGCCTGGCTAATACATCCAGTCCAATTTCTGAGGGACCCATTCCATCAAGGGGTGACAGATGCCCCATCAGGACGAAATATAAACCTTTATAGTCAGTCGACTGTTCAATAGATAAAATATCGGCGGGTGTTTCGACGATACAAAGTTGACTTGCGTGTCGCGATGTACTTGCACAAATATGGCAGCGCTCATCCTCAGTAAAGGCTCGGCACATATCACAGTGGCCAATTTGTTCCACCGCCATCTGTAAAGATTGAGCTAATTCGATGGCACCTTGTCTGTCTCTTTCAAGTAGATGATAGGTCATCCTCTGTGCCGACTTAGGTCCAACCCCGGGCAAACATTTGAAGGCACTAATAAGCTGATCGATTAACGGACTCACGTAGTCTAAAAAGGCATTTTGAAGCCGGGCGGTAAATCCATACCACCGGTTATGTCTGACATTTTTTCCTGCGTGGTTTTTTCAACTTGTCGTACCGCATCATTGACTGCTGCTGCAATCAGATCCTCAAGCATTTCTTTATCGTCAGCCATCAGACTGTCATCGACATGAACACGTTTGATATCATGGCGGCCGGTCATTATGACTTTTACCATGCCTCCACCTGACTGACCTTCAACTTCCATGTTGGCGACTTCCTCCTGCATTTTTTTCATGTTACCTTGCATGGCCTGAGCCTGCTTCATTAAATTGCCTAGTCCACCCTTCATCATTTCCTGCCTCTATAATTATTTAGGTTGAATCGTATCTGTATTGATTTGCGCCTGAAATGTATCTAGTATTTTCTTTACATTCGAATCGTCTGCTATTGCCTGTTGTGCAATGTCCAGCTTTGCCTGCTCTTCACGTTTTTCCTGCATTGCAGGTGTCTCTTTGTCCGCCTGTTTTACTTTAACATCAAGAATTATTTTCTTTTTATAAAGTGCCGTAAGCGCATCCGTTAATTTATCATGGCGATCTTTCGTCAGTAAATTTTCATACGTCGGATCGAGCACAAGCCCAAATCGGCCTTCTTCTTTATTAATTAGAGAACAATTCATTGCCAGCTGGTTGAGCATCCCACTCAGTTTCAACTCAGCAACAATATCCGTCCAACCACTCAATGCTTCTGCTGAGATTGGTGCCACGATTTTCGATATTTCGGGTGTTGGTGTTTCTGGTTCTGACACTTTTGGTTCTGACACTTTTGGCTCTGACATTTCTGGTGTCATCGCCACGGCCGCTTGTGTACCCTGGCTCGATGCAGGTTTCGGTGTTGCTTGCCGGGCAACCGGTTTTGCCATCGGCGTCGATGCGGTTAAACCTTCACCGCTTACCGGCTTGAAGACCAGCATACGCAGCAACATCATCTCGACACCCATCGATGGCTCGGGTGCAAAATTAAGGTCACGCTGACCATTGATAGCAATCTGATAAAAAAGCTGGATATCTTCTGGCGATAATCGCTCGGTTAAATCACGCAGCGCGGTTTCATCCCCCATTGAGGGGTCATAGGCCGTCGGTATCTGCTGCAACAAAGCAATATAATGCAAAACGGATAACAGGCTTGCAATCACGTCTGAATAATCTGGTGTCGTTGTTTTTAATTCACAGATAACTTCATATAACGTTTCACTATTGCGCTCGGCCAGTGCCGCAAGCATGCGATACAGGTGGGTCTGTTCAATCGTACCCAGCATTTGCTTAATGTCCGTCTCGACCACTTTCCCTGAGCCATAGGCGATCGCCTGATCAAGCAAGCTTAGCGCATCACGCATACTGCCGTCGGCGGCACGCGCTAAATGCTGTAATGCTGTTTCCTCGAATTCCAGTTGTTCATTGGTTAACAATTTTGCCAGGTAGTCACTGATTAAATCAGGGTGCAGGCGGCGAAGATTAAATTGCAGACAGCGCGATAACACCGTGACGGGTAATTTTTGTGGATCCGTCGTCGCCAACAAAAACTTCACATGCTCGGGGGGTTCTTCCAGGGTCTTGAGCAAAGCATTAAAACTGTGACTCGACAACATGTGCACTTCGTCGATAAGATAAACCTTGTAACGACCTCGAGTCGGCGCATATTGCACATTGTCTAACAGCTCGCGGGTATCCTCGACCCTGGTTCTGGAAGCCGCATCGACTTCAATCAGATCAATAAAACGCCCTGCATCTATTTCCTGACAGGTCGAACATTCACCACAGGGCGTCGAGCTGATGCCCTGCTCACAATTGAGTGATTTGGCAAAAATACGCGCGAGGGTTGTCTTGCCGACACCACGCGTGCCGGTAAACAAGAAGGCATGATGAATGCGCCCACTATCAAGTGCATTGGTAAGGGCACGCAGCACATGTTCCTGGCCAACCATCTCGTCAAACTTACGGGGACGCCATTTCCTGGCTAAAACCTGATAACTCACAATCGTCTTCTTTTAATAGTGAACCGGCATTCTAACCTCTCACCAGCAGACGCGCATCTGCTTGTGAGTAAAATTGGGTGGCGCTCGCACCCGCTACACCTCGGCACCCGAACCCATCGTTACCGTTGCTCCCTTCCAGGCCTGGCGGAGTTCACGACTTATCGTCGCGAGGGAACCGATGCAAGCACCATAAACTGACTGGGGGCGAAGGATACAGCATGTAAACCGCTTTTGACTAATGAATACGGTGTATTACGGGCTTCTGCTTACACATGGGGATATTACGGGTCGAAGTAGAATATCCAGCATAAATGAGTAAAATTTAGCCTTTTTCAGCCCATGCCAGCACATCGTTACTGGCTGCATCTGGCAAAGCCCCCCTCCTGGACCTGTAATTTCCACTGGATAGTTTATATTTTACGTCAATGAAACTGGTTTTTCTTCTTACAAATAATTAACCAACATCATCTTAGCCCAGTCGGGTAATAATTTTTGCTGTGTTTGAAGCTCGCCGTTGGTAAGTATGGCAACGGAAGTAAAAGGCTCCCGCTGTGATGAGTTATCATAAAACTGCGCCGTATCCACTAAGGGCAAGGCATCACTCACATACTGCATGGTTCTGGGTATGCGTGTGATAATTTTTTCAGAGGGGACATTATGCCCTCCCTCAGCGACACGTTGTGCAACCCGCGCCTGATTTAACTGATCGTTTTTTAGATGGATATAAACCAGAATAATTTCATAACCATGTGTTTTAGCCGTGGCTAAAAAATCAATTTTTGACGGGTGGGAAAACACCGTCTCAAAACAAAAACTGATGCCGTCACGTAATAAATTCAGGCGTAATTTTTCAGCCAGTTTTGCTGCTTTGTAACTGACTGCCTCTGGCTGTTCTAGATCAAGTTGTTCTGCAAGAATATCTGCATTAATAAAAGGTAGGCCACTATGCGCTAAAAACTGCTGATAAAAGGTAGATTTGCCCGCACCATTTCCCCCGGCAAGCAACCAGAGTTGTTTGGCCTTGCTCATTCGGCAATAAACACGCCATTTTTAAACTGGCCAGATTGGCGCTCACCATTTGGCATGACCTGTTCCAATAATCCTGACTGTAACTGGCTTGCTTCGTAATACAAACGACCCTGGGTAATTTGCTGTCCTAAATTTCCACTTGAACTGGCTTGCTCAGCAGCGGCAAATACTTGCACAGGATCAACCCGCTCTGGAGCCGCAACTTCAACTTGCACCTCGGCAATTCCCTGCATTAACGCCAGCATGTCCGATGGGGTGACAGAATGTGCCACCCGTTTACCCAGCTCAGCCCAAAATTCTACTTGCTTGGCTGCCGAGCGATTCATTAACGAACCCTCTGCCTCCGCAGCTTGAAATAGACCATCGTTAACCCTTAATGGAGTAGACATTATCAATACCTTGTTACACTTCACTACAAGTGTAGCATTTTGCTACATTAATTCAATATAAGCAGAAAAGGATGACCTACCACTACCCTGCCTCAGCTTGCTACGGGCTAATTTATTTATGGGAATAGTAACTTTCAAAAATTCATGGAACGGTAAAGATACTGTCAATTTTGTGAAATCATGTGTTGTTAGCGTTTGTGGTGCAGCGTTGTGTTGCTCACTAAATTATTCCCATAAGGAGAATACGCTCATGAAATATAGTCAATTTTCCATCAGTGGATTGGCGCTTGCTATTGCCATCGCTGTTTCAGCCCCGGTTCTGGCCGATAACGACCACGATGATGGCGTTAAAGATTTCGGCAAGCTTCGTAATCACTTATTGCATAAATATTCCGGAAAACTTTTCGGTGTCCGGGGTGCGCTGAAAGCATCATCGACTAAAAGTGTCGATAAAGCTACCGCCGAGGCCAATCCTGTCTCAATGGTTACTCTCGCTCGCAGCTTGCGCGTACGCGTAGTCGCCTCCAGTCAGGCGTTAGGCCCTAATATTGACATGATGGGCTTGTGGCCGAATGAAAATCCTACCCACCTGATCGTCTGTAACGAGCAGGGTCCTGACCAGCCGGGGCTACAGCGTGTACGTCTGTCGGATGGCCAGGTCGAAACAATCCTGAGCGGCACGAAGTCGTGCGATCCGGCCCACACAACGCCATGGGGCACTATCGTCCTCGGTGAGGAAGCCGGCAACTCAGGTTCCATGCTAGAGATCATCGACCCCCTGCATACGACGGGTGTCGTCTATGACCGGGCCAACGGAACCTTTACCGGGGCCGATGCAGCCCATGTAGTCGAACGCCTCGCGGTGGGTCACCTCTCCTTCGAGGGGGTCGCGATCTATCCCAACGGCGTCATGTATTATGGTGACGAAAACCGTCCTT
>ENA-ORDP01001197-ORDP01001197.1-marine-sediment-metagenome-genome-assembly--contig:-NODE-1197-length-14705-cov-2.836928_pt1 | contig 14705 bp, 11 predicted proteins | sample MGYA00248627_ERZ508539 | MGnify/ENA primary metagenome ERZ508539 (study PRJEB26208, sample SAMN05571518) | marine sediment metagenome | biome: deep sea; feature: Hydrothermal vent; material...
GGCTCATGCCCAGGCCGGTCTGCGTGAGGTCGTTGGTGCCGAAGCTGAAGAACTCGGCGGTCTCGGCGATCTCTCCGGCGCACAAGGCGGCGCGGGGAAGCTCGATCATGGTTCCCACCATGTACTCAACCTCGACGCCTTTCTCCTCCATCACCTCTGCGGCGATGCGCCGGACCACCTCGCACAGCTTGTCCAGTTCGGCCTTGATGCTGACCAGGGGGATCATGATTTCGGGCAGCACCGTCTTGCCGTTTTTCTTGACCTCGCAAGCCGCCTCGATGATGGCGCGGGCCTGCATCTCGGTGATTTCCGGATAGGTGACGCCGAGGCGGCAGCCCCGGTGCCCGAGCATGGGGTTGTATTCGTGGAGTTGATTGGCGTGGCTGCGGATGGTTTCCACATCGGTTCCGGAGGCCTCGGCCACCACTTTCATGTCGGCCTCGGTGTGGGGCAGGAATTCGTGCAAGGGCGGGTCCAGCAGGCGGATGGTCACCGGCAGCCCCTCCATGATGGTGAACAAGGCAACGAAGTCCTTGCGCTGGTGGGGCAACAGCTTGTCCAGCGCGGCGCGGCGTTGCGTCTCGTCCTTGGCCAGGATCATCTCGCGCATGTGGGTGATGCGCTCGGGATCGAAGAACATGTGCTCGGTGCGGCACAGGCCAATGCCCTCGGCCCCGAAGTCGAGCGCCGTCTTGGCGTCGGCTGGGGTTTCGGCGTTGGCGCGCACCTTCATGGTGCTCACCTGGTTCACCCATTCCATGAGCTTGCCGAAGTCGCCGGTCAACTCGGTCTGGATGGTCGCCACCTCGCCCGCCATGACCTCGCCGGTGGAGCCGTCCAGCGTGATGATGTCTCCTTCATGAATGACGTGGCCGCCCGACGATAGAGTCTTGGCCTTGTAGTCCACCGTCAGTTCGCCGGCGCCGGCGACGCAAGGGGTTCCCATGCCGCGCGCCACCACCGCGGCGTGGCTGGTCATGCCGCCCCGCGTGGTGAGAATGCCCTGGGCCACGTGCATGCCGCCGATGTCCTCCGGCGACGTCTCGACGCGGACTAAGATCACCTTCTCTTCCTTTTTGTGCCAGACCCCGGCGTCTTCGGAGTTGAACACCGCCTTTCCGGACGCCGCCCCCGGCGACGCCGGAAGCCCCTTGCCGAGCACCGTCTTTTCGGCGTTGGGATCGAGTTGGGGATGCAGCAACTGCTCCAGCTGCGCGGGATCGACGCGGCGCACCGCCTCGTTTCTGTCGATCAGCCCTTCCCCGCACATGTCGACGGCGATCTTCAGGGCCGCCCCGACGGTGCGCTTGCCGGTGCGGGTCTGCAGCATCCACAGCTTGTTCTGCTGGATGGTGAACTCCATGTCCTGCATGTCGGCGTAATGCTGCTCCAGGGTTTCGCGGATGCCCGCCAGCTCCTTGAAGGTTTCGGGCATGACCTCCTCCATGGAGGGCAGGTCGGAATCGGTCAGCTTTTTCTCGAAATCGGTGAGGCATTGAGGGGTTCGGATGCCGGCCACCACGTCCTCGCCTTGAGCGTTGACCAGATATTCGCCGTAGAAGTGATTGTCGCCGGTGGACGGGTTGCGGGTGAAGCAGACGCCGGTGGCGCAGTCGCCGCCCATGTTGCCGAAGACCATGGACTGAACGTTGACGGCGGTGCCCCAGTCGGCGGGGATTGAGTGCAGCTTGCGATAGGTGATGGCGCGCTTGTTCATCCAGCTTTCGAAGACGGCGCCGATGGCCCCCCAAAGCTGCGTCTGGGGGTCCTGGGGAAAAGGGGCGCCGAACTCCTCCAGCACCAGACCCTGGAATCGTTGGACCACTTGCCTCCAGTCCTCGGCGGTGAGGTCCGTATCCACCTTGAGATCATTCTCCGACTTGTGCTCCTCCAGCAGCTCCTCGAAGTTATAGCTGTCGATGTCCAGCACGACGTTGGAATACATCTGGATGAAGCGGCGGTAACTGTCGTAGGCGAAGCGCGCGTCATTGCTTTTCTCGGCCAGTCCCTCAACGGTCTCGTCGTTGAGCCCTAAGTTCAAAACCGTATCCATCATGCCCGGCATGGAGGCGCGGGCGCCCGAGCGCACCGACACCAGCAGCGGCATACCGTCGCCGTCGCTGAACTTGAGGCCGATCAGCTTCTCGACCCCGGCCATGGCCGCCGCCACCTGTTTCTCCAGGTCCTTAGGGAAGGTTTTGCCGTTCTGGACGTAATGGGTGCAGACTTCGGTGGTGATGGTGAAGCCCGGCGGCACCGGAATGCCGATACTGCTCATTTCGGCCAAATTGGCGCCCTTGCCGCCGAGCAGATCTTTCATGCCGGTCCGGCCTTCGGCCTTGCCGCCGCCAAAGACGTAAACCCATTTATTGGTCATTTTTCGGTTCCCTCGATTTTTGAAAAATCAGCCATTCCCCCTAGAGCCGAGCGGATTTGCGATAATAGCCTGAGACGGTTGCCGCGTAGGCTTGAGTCTTCGCAATTCACCGTCACATTGTCAAAAAAGTTGTCCACAGGCCCCCTGAGTTTGGCCAGTTCCGACATGGCGTCGGCGAATCTTTCGTCCTTGAGCGCCTTCCGGCAGCCGTCTCCGGCCTCGGCCAGGCGATCGAACAAGGCGCGCTCCTCGTCTTGTTCGAAGAGCTTTTCGTTGGCGGCGCCGTCATGGGACCGCCCGTCCTTTTTTTCCTCGATGCGCAGGATGTTGGCTGCGCGCCGGTAGGCCACCAAAAGGTGGCCGCCGTCTTCGGCGCCGAGGAAATCCTTGAGGGCGTCGACCCGGGCCAGAAGGCGCACCAGATCGTCCTCGCCGCCCTCGCCCGGGGTCTCCACCTCGAAAACGGCGGAGACCAGGTCGTGGCGCACGCCTTTCTCCTTCAGATGCGCCTTGAGGCGGTCGGCGAAGAAAGTCATGAGATCGGCGGCCAGGGCGCCGGGCGCGATCCTTAAAACATCGTCTGCGTAAATCTCCCGGGCCGTCTTGAAGACGTTGAACAGGGGCATTTCCAGATTGTTCTCGATGACCAGCCGGATCACCCCCAGCGCCGCGCGGCGAAGGGCGAAGGGGTCCTTGGAGCCGGTGGGCTTTTCATTAATGCCGAAAAAGCCCGCCAGGGTGTCGATCTTGTCGGCCAGGGACACGGCGGCAGCCAATGGATGGGTGGGACAGGCGTCGTTCGGGCCCTGGGGCGCGTAGTGCTCGGTAATGGCCTGGGCCACGTCGTCGTCCTCGCCGTCGTTTTTGGCGTAGTAGCCGCCCATGATCCCCTGCAGCTCCGCGAACTCGCCCACCATGTCGCTGGAAAGGTCGGCCTTGGCCAGCTTGGCGGCGCGCTCCGCCTTATCGGCGTCGGCGCCGGTGTAGCCGGCAATGACCCGGGCCAGTTTGGCGATGCGCGCCCCCTTGTCCGACATGGCGCCCAGGCCCTTGTAGAAGACGCGCCCGGAAAGGGCCTCCAGGCGGTCCTCCAGCTTAATCTTCCGGTCCTGGTCCCAGAAGAACTTGGCGTCGGAGAGGCGGGCGCGCAGCACCCGCTCGTTGCCGGCGACGATGGCCTTGCCGCCGTCGCTGGTCTCAATGTTGGAGACGACGATAAAGCGGGGCGCCAAGGAGCCGTCGGCGCCCAGAAGCGAAAAATACTTCTGATGGGAGCGCATGGCCGTGCTGAGAACTTCAGGCGGCAAATCCATGAACGCATCGTCAATGACTCCCATGAGAACCACCGGCCATTCCACCAGCCCGGCCACTTCCGCCAGCAATCCCTGGTCGGGCTTGAGCTTCAGGTTTTCCTTGGCCGCCAGCCGTTCCGCCTGTTCCCAAATCACCCGCTGGCGCTCGGCGTGGTCAAGCATCACCTTGTCATGGACCAGCTTGGATTTGTAATCGTCGAAATCCTTGACCTTGAACGGCTGGGGCGCATGGAAGCGATGGCCGACGGTGGAAAAGCCCGCTTTATGGGAGGCGAACTCGACGGTGACTGCGGCGCCGCCGAAAAGGCAAAGGATGGCGTGCAAGGGCCGGACCCAGCGGGCGTTGTTGGCGCCCCAACGCATGGACTTGGGCCAAGGCAGTTTTGTCATGGCGCCCGCGATGATATCGGGCAGAACATCGGCGGCGTCCTGTCCCTTTTTCTCGATGACCACGAAATAGAACATATTGCCCTTGATCTCGCGCTGTTCGCAGGCGTCAACGGAGGACATGCCGACGGAGCCCAGGAACCCTTTGAGAGCTTGCTCCGGGGCGTCGATGCGGGGGCCTTTGCGCTCCTCCTTCACGTCCGGCTGCTTTTTGGGGATGTCCTCCACCGCCAGGATCAAGCGGCGCGGGGTGACGTGGGCGTGGGCCTTGCCATACTCAAGACCGGCCTCCTTCAAGCCGTCCAGGACCAGACGCTTCAAGTCCTCCGCCGCCCGCACCTGCATGCGCGCCGGGATTTCCTCGCTTAGGATTTCCAGGAGAAGCTCAGGCATCGCCCTTGCCCTCCAGCCATATCTCGCAGCAGCCCTTGGCCAGCGCCCGCACGCGCCCGATGTAGGACGCGCGCTCGGCCACCGAAATGGCGCCCCGGGCGTCCAGCAGGTTGAACAGATGGCTGGCCTTGAGGCAGTGGTCGTAGGCGGGCAGCGCCAGCCCGGCCTCCAGCACGGCGGCGCATTCCTTTTCCGAATCGGCGAAATGGCGCATCAGCATGGCGGTGTCGGCGCGCTCGAAGTTATAGGCCGAGTGCTCGCGCTCGTTTCTCAAGAAAACGTCGCCGTAGGTGACTCCTTCTCCGTTCCAATCCAGGTCGAAGACGTTCTCCACCCCCTGGATGTACATGGCCAGGCGCTCAATGCCGTAGGTCAGCTCGACGGACACCGGATCGCACTCCAGGCCGCCCACCTGTTGGAAGTAGGTGAACTGGGTGATCTCCATGCCGTCGCACCACACCTCCCAACCGAGACCCCAGGCGCCCAGCGTCGGGCTTTCCCAATCGTCCTCGACGAAACGGATGTCGTGGGCCATGGGATCGACGCCGAGATGGCTGAGGCTCTCCAGGTAAAGCTCCTGGGAATCATCGGGCGACGGTTTGAGCAGCACCTGGAACTGGTAGTAATGCTGGAGCCTGTTGGGATTGTCGCCGTAGCGCCCGTCGGTGGGGCGGCGCGAGGGCTGCACAAAGGCGCACCTCCAAGGCTCCGGCCCGAGCGCCCGCAAGGTTGTGGCGGGATGAAAGGTGCCGGCCCCCACCTCGACGTCGTAGGGCTGCAGAATGACGCACCCCTTGGACGCCCAAAACGCCTGCAGCGCCAAAATCAAGGACTGGAAATCAGTTTTGGCGTCGGCCATGGAAATCAAGCGCTCGGTTGTTGATGGAGCCAGCGATGGAGCATCCCGGAAAAGATACTTTCCTGCCGGGAAGCGGTCAAGGCGGGGGGCTGGGGATTACCGGGCGGTTCCCGCCGGGGCCGGGGCGCCGCGCAAGAGGCCTTCGGTGGACAGGTCCTCGTCCAGGTCCGGCCAGTGGATTCCGTAACCGGCCCCGGCCAGCCGCCAGTTGGCGAGTTGTTCGGGCGTCGCCGCCGGCCAGCCTAGGGTACCAGGCCAACGGAACGGAGATGGCGCGGCCGTCCATGAGATCAACGCTCAAGCTGTCGGCCTCAATACGGAATCAAAGGGGTCAGGCCCCTTTAATCTGCCTCTTCCAACCAACCGCAAGCCCTCTCCTACTCCCTCCCCTACCCCGCCAGTTTTTTCCTTAGCAGCTCGTTGACCATTTGCGGGTTGGCTTTGCCTTGGGTGGCTTTCATCACCTGGCCGACGAACCAGCCGATGACTTTTTCGTTTCCGCTTTTGAATTGCTCGACTTGCCCTAAGTTGCCCGCGATGATTTCGTCGATGGCGGCCTCGATGGCGGACACATCGGTGATTTGCTTGAGGCCCTTTTCCTCGACGATGGCTCCAGGCGCCTTGCCGGTTTCCATCATCTCCTCGAAGACCTCCTTGGCCATGCGCCCCGAAATGGTCTCGCCGGTGATGAGATCAATGAGGGACCCTAGGTTTTCCGCCGGGACGGGGCTCTCCGTAATGCTCAGGTCCTTGGCGTTGAGCGCCCCGAACAGGTTGGCGGTGACCCAGTTGGCGGCCAGCTTGGCGTCCCGGCCCTTGCCCCCCCCACCCTTGGCGACAGCCTCGAAGTATTCGGCGTTTTCCTTTTCCGCCACCAGCACCCCGGCGTCGTAGGCCGACAGGCCGTATTCGGAGATAAACCGCTTCTTCTTTTCGTCGGGCAACTCGGGCAGGTTTTTCTTGATCTCAGCCACATACTCTTCGGTCAGCTCAAGGGGCGGCAGGTCGGGATCGGGGAAATAGCGGTAGTCGTGGGCGTGCTCCTTGGCGCGCATGGGGCGGGTCTCGCCAGTACTGGCGTCGAACAGGCGGGTTTCCTGGACCACCTGGCCGCCGGATTCATAGACCTCCACCTGGCGCTCGGCCTCGTGCTCGATGGCTTGCTGGAGGAAGCGGATGGAATTGACGTTCTTGACCTCGGCGCGGGTGCGCAAGCCCGTCTCCCCTACTTTGCGCACCGAGACGTTGACGTCGGCGCGCATGGAGCCTTCGGACATCTCGCCGTCGCATGTGCCGAGATAGCGCAGGATGGCGCGCAGTTTCGTGACATAGGCGGCGGCCTCTTCCGGGGAGCGCATGTCGGGCTTGGAGACGATCTCCATCAGGCCGACGCCCGAGCGGTTGAGGTCGACGAAGGTGCGCTTGGGGTCCTGGTCGTGCAGGGACTTGCCGGCGTCCTGCTCTATGTGCAGGCGCTCGATGCCGATTTCGCGGGTTTGGCCGTCCTTGAAGTCGAGCGTCACCTTTCCCTCGCCGACGATGGGGTGGTAGAGCTGTGAAATCTGGTAGCCCTGGGGCAGGTCGGCGTAGAAATAATTCTTCCTGTCGAAGGCGGAATTGAGGTTGATCTTGGCCTTCAGGCCGAGCCCGGTGCGGACAGCCTGCTCGATGCAATGCTCGTTGACCACCGGCAGCATGCCGGGCATGGCGGCGTCCACCAGCGACACCTGGGTGTTGGGCTCGGCCCCGAAATCGGTGGCGGAGCCGGAAAACAGCTTGGCCTTGGAGACGATCTGGGCGTGCACCTCAAGCCCGATAACCACCTCCCAATCGCCGGTTTCCCCTTCGATCAGATACGTCATCAAAATACCGCCGCTTAAAAAGCCGGAGCATAGTGGATCATGGCGATGGCCGCCACCCACATGGCGTTGATCAGGCAGGCCACAATGTAAAGGTACAGCCCCTTGGCGATGTCCTTGTGGGTGGCCCGGGGCGAACCGTCGCCGATCCAGGGGTCATCGACCACCCGTTCGGCGTAGCGGCGCGGACCGGCCAAGGAAATCCCCAGCGCCCCGGCCATGGCGCCCTCGGGCCAGCCGGCGTTGAGCGAGGGGTGCAGGCGTGAGTCCCTGAGCATCACCTTCAAGGACTTAAGCGGCTTGACCGTGGGCGTGAAGACGCTGGCGAAGACGATGAACAGGCCGGCGAGCCGGGCCGGAATCAGGTTCATGACGTCGTCCGTGCGCGCCGCCGCCATGCCGAAGGCGCGATAGCGCTCGGTCTTGTAGCCGATCATGCTGTCCATGGTGTTGACCGCCTTGTAGACCAGCAGCCCGGGAAAGCCGAACAGCACGTACCAGAACACCGGCGCCACGACGCCGTCGCAGAAATTCTCGGCGCAGGATTCAAGGGCGGCGCGGGCGACGCCGAATTCGTCCAGCTCGGACGTTTGGCGGCCGACGATATGGGCCACTTGCCGGCGCGCCGACTCGACGCCTTCCTTGGCCAGGGCGTTGCCGACGGCGCTGACGTGATCGAACAGGCTTCGCTGGGCGAGCAAGGCGGTCACCAAAAACAGCTCAACGATCCAGCCGAAGTCATGGTTCTGGGTCAGCCAGGCGACGCCCCAGCCGACGGCGGCGCTCAATCCGGCGACCACGAAGACCACGAATATCCCGCGCGCGGCGCGGTCCATTTGGCTGCGATTTTCGCGGTTGAGCTTGCGCTCCAGAAAGCCCACGAGCGCACCGGATGGGTGACCCGTTTGAACAGCTTACCCGCCTCGCCGACGCAAGCCTCAAGGCCAAGGGCGATCAGAAGCAACACCAGCGGGTCGAACCCCCCCTCGCCGCCGGCAAGGCCGAAGGTAAACATGATCCGAGAATGGGCGGACTGGCGCGTTCCGTCAACGGAGACTTGGCCGCCCTTTTCCGCTATACTCCTCCAAGGCTATATAGGAAGGACGCATCATGAGATATGCGCTAATCACCGTTTTTTCCGTCTTGATCGCATGGACGGCCGCCTCTAGCGCCTCGGCCAACCCTTGCGCGCCCCCACTGGGCTCCTCGTTGTCGGCGGCGGAGCGCACCCGCATGGACGCAACCGAACGGCTTCGCCGGGCGTCGGAGAATCTGGCGAAAGGCAACCTGAGAAGGGGAACCGCGCCGGCCCAGACCGGAACCATGACCGGAACCGGGACCGTTCATGGGTTGACGGTGGGCATTAGAAACCCCCGCGGCGGCGGCACGGGGACGATCGTTATCCAGCCCGGATACGCGCTTGATTCCAATGGAAACTTGATCCGTCTGTGCGCCGGAACCGGTCCCTGTCCTTAAATCCCCCCTGGCCTTAAATCCCCCTGGCCTTAAATCCCCCTGGCCTTAAACCACCCTGGCTAAGGCGTGGCGTTTTTTTCCGGCGGAAAGCTTGACCACGCCGTCTGAGTTAACGTCGGCGAGGGTGACGGTTTGGGTTTCACTGGCGATGACGGCGCCGTTGAGGCGGGCGCCGCCGCCCTTGATGAGGCGCCGGGCCTCGCCGTTGGAGGCGCACAGCCCGGCGCGCATGAACATCTCGAACGCCGGAACCCCGGCCTCCAACTCGGCGCGGGGCGCCTCGAAGGCGGGCAATTCGTCGCCCAGCGTTCCTTCCTCGAAGGTCTTGCGGGCGGTCTCGGCGGCGGCGGACGCGGCGCCTTCGCCGTGGAGCAATTTTGTCGCCTCATGGGCCAGGATTTTTTTAGCGTCGTTCAGCTCCGCCCCTTTCAAGGCCTCCAGCTTGGCGATTTCGTCCAGGGGAAGCTCGGTGAACAATTTCAGAAACCGGCCGACGTCGGCGTCCTCGGTGTTGCGCCAGTACTGCCAGTAATCGTAAGAAGACAACATGTCGCCGTTGAGCCACACGGCGCCGTCGGCGGTCTTGCCCATTTTGGCCCCCGACGACGCAGTCAGAAGCGGCGTCGTCAGGCCGTACAACTCCAGGCCGCCGGTGCGCCGGCCCAACTCCACCCCGTTGACGATATTGCCCCATTGATCCGAACCGCCCATCTGCAAATCGCAGTCAAAGCGACCAGCCAGCTCGACAAAGTCATAGGCCTGGAGGATCATGTAATTGAATTCCAGAAAGGTCAGCGGCTGCTCGCGCTCCAGGCGCAATTTGACGCTATCGAAGGTCAGCATGCGGTTGATGGTGAAGTGGGGGCCTAAGTCGCGCAGGAAGTCGATGTAGTTGAGGGAGGCCAGCCAGTCTGAGTTGTTGACCATGACGGCGTCCGTTTCGCCGTCGCCGAAATCCAGGAACTTGGCGAAGACCTCCTTGATTCCAGCCATGTTGGCGGCGATGTCGCCGGCGTTCAGCATATTGCGGGACTGGTCCTTGCCGGAAGGATCGCCGACCATGGACGTGCCGCCGCCCATGAGGACGATGGGCTTGTGGCCGGTTTGCTGGAGAATCCTGAGCAACATGATGGAAACCAGCGATCCGGCGTGCAGGCTGGGCGCCGTGCAGTCAAAGCCGATGTAGGCGATGATGGGCTTTTTCGAGGCTCGCGCGTCCAGCGCCGCCAGATCGGTGCACTGGTGCAGGTAGCCGCGCTCGACGACGGCGCGTATAAAGTCTGAACTGTGGCCGGTCATGCCGATACCCACTATCATACTCGCCGGCGCCCGACAACTGGAGGCTAAATGAAAGCGCTAGGTTTAATGAGCGGAACGTCCTTGGACGGCATCGACGCCGCCATCATCGACACCGACGGCGAGCGGGTAAAGTCCTTCGGCCCGGCGCTGACCGTTCCTTACGCCGATGATTTCCGCGCCCGCTTACGTAAAGGAGATGCTGAACGCGAACTGACCTTGCTGCACGCCGAGGCGGTGAAAAAATTGCTGGGCGATTACGGCGGCGCCGTCGACGTCATCGGCTTTCACGGCCACACCATCGAGCACCGCCCAGCCGACGGCGTCAGCCGCCAGATCGGCGACGGCGCCTTGCTGGCGGCCGAGACCAAAATCCCGGTGATCAACGATTTCAGAAGCAACGACTTGGCCCTTGGCGGCCAAGGCGCGCCCCTGGCCCCCTTGTTTCACGCCGCCCTGGCGCACGATTTGGAAAAACCGCTGTGCGTCCTCAACGTCGGCGGCGTCGCCAACGTCACATATCTTGGGCCGGGAGATGAAATCCAGGCCTTTGACACCGGCCCCGGCAACGCCCCCCTCGACGACTGGACGCAGCAAACATGCGGCGCGCCCATGGATAAGGACGGGCGGCTCGCCATGGCCGGGACCGCCGACAAGGCGGCGTGCGCGCAACTGCTGAACCATCCATATTTCGTGGCGCCGCCGCCCAAGTCGCTGGACCGGGACGATTTCAACATCAGCATGATTTCCGGCTTTTCCGCCGCCGACGGCGCGGCGACCCTAACCGCCTTCGTAGGCCGCGCCGTGGCTTGGTCGGTGAAATTCCTGCCGGGGGAGCCCAAACGCTGGCTGATTTGCGGCGGCGGGCGCCATAACCCCGCCTTGATGGACGCCTTTCGAAAGGTTCTGGACGCGCCAGTTGAGACCGTTGAACAGGTGGGCTGGAGCGGCGATAGCCTTGAGGCCCAAGCCTTCGCCTTCCTGGCCGTGCGCTCCCTGAAAGGACTGCCCCTAAGCCTCCCCGCCACCACCGGCGCATCCAAGCCGGCGACGGGCGGGGTTTTGCATAAGGTTTAGAGCCTTAGAGGCGCCCCCGGGGAGACCACCAGGAATCCATCCGCCAGATCAAGATGAAGCAGACGAGGAACAGCGTGATCGCCGCCACATAAGGATCGCCGTAGGGCAACGGCGCGAAGGGAAGGCGCCACAAGCTCCAAGCTTCAAGAAAATAGTATAATGCCGTATCCATTGTTTGACTCTCCCAGTTAAACAACAGTATGACACGGCCCGCGCGACCTGTATGTGAACGGGTTCACACATCGATTGCATGTAAAATTCTAAAAATCGAAGACCAGGCCGACGCCCATAATATGGCTCTTGTATTCGGTTTTGGTCCTGCCGAAATCCGGATCCTTGGTTGCGAAGTACTTGTATTCGCCCTTAAGGCCGATCCCTGGCTTCAAGGCGTACTCGGCCCCCAAGACGCCCTGGTAGGCGACCACGTCGGTGCTTTCGCTGGCCGCGGAGCCGTCAAAGTTTATTTTCACCCTGGCGTAGCCGGCCCCGCCGCCAATGTAAGGCGTCAATCGGCCATCCAGCACGTCCAGCGGGATGTCGTAATAGGCGTTGGCCATGATGACATGGGTGGTCACGTTGCCGCCAACCCTGTCGCTCGCGGTGTAGCCGAAGCCGTTGCCCTCTAATTGATCTATAATGTTTCGGTGATAAGCGCCCTCCAATTCGCCGCGCAGCCCGATTTTAAACCGGTATCCCATGGCGATGCTCCCGACAAATCCCTTTTTGGCCCCCAATGTGCCCGACGCCGTCATCCCCGCGTTTTCAAGGTCGGCGTCTTGCAACATCTTGTAGGCGACGCCGAAGGAGGCGTATCCCCCCGGTTTGCGCATGAGTCCAAAGCTTGATTTCGCCCCTGAAGAACCGGGAATGGGCGCGGGAGCTGGCGCGGGGGGCCTGGGCCGCGGGGCGGGCGCTTGCGCCGTTTGCCGCGGCGCATAAGCGGGCGCAGACGGGGCAAAAGCCGGCGCGGAAGGGCTGGCGTAGGACCGGGGCGCGGCCATATTGGCGCCGGCCAGGATACGGTTGGCGAAATGGGGAAAGCTGGTGATGGTCATGTCGATCAAATATCCCCGCTCCTTGGGCGCGCGCGTCACGGCCCGCGCCATGATCATCTCCACATACTGGGGATTGGCGGCGATGGCGTTGCCAACGGCCATCACAATCAGGTCATTGGGGTGAGAGCCGCTCCGGGCGGCGTTGTCAATGTAATAAGCGATGTTTGAAGGAAGCGCCTGTTGCGCAAGGGCCAGGCCCGGCCAAGCGTAAAAGATCCAAGCGGAAAAGATCCAAGCGGAAAAGAAAAGGACCGCCGAAAAAGGCGCAAAAGCGCGCCCCCCCTTGGCGCCCATGGAAAGGCGCCCACGAAGCAAAGCCGTGGGGACTCCGGAAAAATCAAACTTCAGTCGAAACAAAAAATAAAATCCCAGTACCGAGTTTTTTCCTTAACAACCTTAAGATAGTGAGTGTAGACCATTGATTCTATTCAGGGAAGGCGCTTTTATTACATGGCGCTAGCGAAATATTAATAAATATTTGGTTGCCAAAGGCTTATAAATTAACGCACAGCGGGGTCGGGACTTTAATGTTGAATTCGAGCGCCAACACGATGGATGTAAATAGCCGCCTAGTCTTATGAATGGGCGATCCGGTAATTTGAAACTTTTTTGAGAGAGTTTAATCATGATCACGCATGGATTTAAAAAGATGGTGGCGGAAGCAAACGCCGTCATCGACACCATTTCGGTCCCTGATGCTTTCGCCAAGCATAATGATGATGAAGTTATCTTTGTCGATGTGCGTGAGAAACATGAACGGGAAAGCAAGGGCCATATCGCCGGTTCGATTCACGCGCCCAGGGGGTTTTTAGAATTGATCGCCGATCCGGAAGGCCCAATGCACAATGAAATAATGGTTTGCGGCAAACACCTTATTCTTTATTGCGGAACCGGCGCCCGTTCGGCTTTGGCGGTAAAAACCCTTATGGACATGGGATTGACTAATCTATCAGGCATGGCTGGAGGCTACACGGCCTGGCTTGATATTGATGGGCCGATAGAGAAATGAGTTTGCGCCTTATTTTGCAGTGATTTTTTTTAGGAACATTGGGGCTCAGGCCTATTTACCCGCCATCTATAATTCGCTAAACTTGAAAATCGCGAAATACGGTAATTATAAATTGCAGTTACAACTGAAACAATATAAACTGAAAACGGAAAAAATTTCGTGGTCCGAGGCGGAGGATTGGGCTCCCCGCCCTCCGGGAGACCTCTCCGAGAGCGCCCAGTTAGAGCCAGTTGCGTAATCAAACAATGACGGTCACGACCTTTTCGGAACGCTAGGCCATGCATCAATTGCTTCTTCGTCAACTCGGGCGCTATTTTGACGGCGCAGAAAACATTGACGGCTTTGATGAAACCCTGCGCGGCTTCATTGGCGCCGTCGACGAGGCCTACAAGCAGGCTGAACACGACCGTCTTCTTCTCGAACGCTCCATGGGTCTCGGTTCGCAAGAGCTTTTAGAGCGCGGAGAGGACCTCGCCCGACGGCTTACCGAACGAAAGCTGACGGAAAAGGAACTGGAGCGCCAGAAAATCCTTTTCGAATCGGGGTTCCACGATGTTCCCGACGCCATGGCGTTCGCCGACACCGAACGCAACATCCTCATGATCAACCCCGCTTTCACGCGCACCTTCGGCTACAAGGAAGGCGATATCCTGGGCAAGAACACTGAAGTCCTCTACGAAAGCCGCGATGAGTACGAAAAGCAGGGCCGCATCCACTTCAACATTTCCGCCGAGAAGGAACGCGAGCCTTACGTGGTGAATTACGTGCGCAAGGACGGCGCCGCCTTCCCTGGCGAAACAGTGGGAACGGCAATCAAGGACAAAAACGGCAATATACTCGGCTTCATCGGCGTCTTTCGGAACATTTCCAAGCGAAAAAAGGCGGAGGAAGACCACCGCCTGGCGCTGCTGGAAGCCAAGCAAGCGAACCGGGCCAAGTCGGAATTCCTGGCCAGTATGAGCCACGAGTTTCGCACCCCCCTGAACGCCATTCTCGGGTTTGCGCAGATGTTGCAGTTCGATCCCAAGCACCCACTTTCGACGGCCCAGAACGAGCACGTCGAGAGCATCATGGACGGCGGCAATCACCTTCTCGAACTGGTCAACGACATTCTTGATCTGGCCAGGATCGAGTCCGACCAACTTACTCTTTCCCTGGAGGAAGTGAACGCCAACGATGTCGTCGCGGACAGCGTCTCTCTGACAAAATCCATTGGCGCCGCCCGCAACGTCGCGATCATCGATCAATTCAGCAGCAGACCGGCATCAATTCTTCGCACCGACCGGATACGGCTAAAACAAGCCCTGCTCAACTTTCTTTCCAATGCGATCAAATACAACAAGAATGGCGGGACGGTGACCGTGGACGGCCGGGAAACCGAGGACGGTTTCTTGCGCCTATCCGTAACCGACACCGGCGTCGGCATACCGAAGAAAGACCATCAAGACATTTTCCAGATGTTCCAACGTTTTGGAACGGACTCGATGGTGTCGCGGGAAGGCACGGGCATTGGCCTGACCGTGACCAAGCTTCTTGTGGAGCGCATGGTCGGGCGCATCGGCTTTGAGAGCGAGGAAGGCGCCGGCAGCACTTTCTGGCTCGAG
>ENA-ORDP01001198-ORDP01001198.1-marine-sediment-metagenome-genome-assembly--contig:-NODE-1198-length-14702-cov-6.680481_pt1 | contig 14702 bp, 13 predicted proteins | sample MGYA00248627_ERZ508539 | MGnify/ENA primary metagenome ERZ508539 (study PRJEB26208, sample SAMN05571518) | marine sediment metagenome | biome: deep sea; feature: Hydrothermal vent; material...
ATAATTAAATACTCTTAGTTATTTTTTTATGTAGGGTGAGATGCCGTATTCTAATATCTGTAGAAACAAAAACATTATAAACTTTAATTTACACGTGTAAGTTAATATGGATATGTATAAAGTTAAATGGACAAGGTTACAGATTGAAATATTTAGATTCTTGTGCGTCGGGGCTGGGCAGAGATTCAATCTTAGAGGGATAGCTCGAGGGCTGGAGGTTTCTCCGACTGCGGTTGGTAATGCGTTGGGCGGACTTAAGAATGGGGGAATTATTGGAGTTGAGAAATCTAAAACAATGAACCTACTTACTATAGAATTAAATAGAGATAATCAAAAAGCTATTGATTTGAAGAGGATCGAGAACCTGAAAATGATTTATGAATCTGGAATTGTTGGATTTTTAGAAGATAATTTCCCTGGTTGTGCTATTGTGCTTTTTGGCAGTTATTCAAAGGGAGAAGATGTTATTAAATCTGATGTTGATATTGCTATTATTGGAACAAAGGGAAAGGATATTGATTTAGAGAAGTTTGAGAAAATGCTAGAAAGAGAAATAGTTATTAATTTCTATAAATCCTGGGAGATAGATAATAATTTAAAGAATAATATCTTGAACGGTATTATATTGGGGGGTGGCGTAAGTTTATGAAAGAACTAAAAATGTAGATATTCAACTTATGGATAGCAATGAAATCGAAAAGGGAATTTTTAAAGACCCTTATTTACTTGATTTTTTGAGAGGGTACTGTTTTTAATATTTTAATCTTTATTTTATGTAATAAACGTAATACGTTTATTAAGACGTTGTAGGGAATTAAAACAAACATATATGAACAAGATAATTAACATAAACAGGCAACACCTTTTTCTATCAATTCCATTAGTGATGTTCATTGGACTGATTGTGCTGATCAAATCTCCATTGTTTCTAATAAATTCGGATATATTGAGTTTGGGAATTACTATGGACTTATTACTTTCAATTCCTATTATTTATTTCCTAATAATCCGCAAGACTAACATTTCCAAAACAACAGTAGTTCCTATCATGGTTATAGGTCTTGCAATCGGTACTTACTTTCTACCTCAAAGCAATCAGAATTATTTGGACCTATTCAAAACTTGGGCATACCCTGTTATCGAGCTTTTAATTTTGGCGTACTTAATTGTAAAAGTTAGAAGTGTCCTAAAAAAACATAAAGATTTTACAAAATTATCGCCCGACTTTTTTACAACATTAAAAGACATTTGTTATGAAATTCTACCTAAAAAACTTGTCTCACCCTTTGCAACTGAAGTTGCTGTATTTTATTACGGGTTTATAAATTGGAAATCAAGAACAATAAATGAGAATGAGTTTACTTATCATAAGAAAAGTGGAACGCTTGCATTATTGGGGGCTGTAATTATCATTATTACCATTGAAACATTTGTTCTTCACATTTTGCTTTCAAGATGGATTGAAATAGTTGCTTGGATTATTTCAGGGCTTAGTATTTATACTACAATTCAAGTTTTTGGATTTGCAAAATCTTTGACGAAGAGACCAATTATTATATTACCGGACAAATTAATCTTGAGGTACGGTATTCTAAATGAAACAGAAATAAGATTTGATGACATTGACTCAATTGAGCTATCTAAAAAACCAATAATACAGGATGAAACAAACAAAAAACTATCTCCGTTGGGTGAGCTTGAAAGCCACAATGTAATTATTCGTTTGAATGAAGAAAATACCTTAACCGGTTTATATGGAATTAAAAAGAAGTTTAAAGTTTTAGCTTTGCATGTTGACAAAGAAATAGAATTTAAAAAGAAAATAGAGAATGCTTTACAACAAAAACTATAAGTAATACTACGCATAGCCAAACAGTTACCCAATATGAAAAAAATGAATAATGAAAATATTCTGAAAATAGGAATGGCTCAGATTTCCCCTGTGTGGTTAAATAAAGAAAAAACCATTGACAAAATAAAATCATTTATCGCCGATGCCGGATTAAAAAAATGTGAACTTATTGTTTTTGGAGAAGGATTACTACCAGGTTATCCCTTTTGGTTATCCTTAACAAATGGGTCTGAATTTAATTCGAATGTTCAAAAGGAAATACACGCACATTACATTAGAAATTCAATACAAATTGAGGCTGGTGAATTGGATGAGATTTGTAAACTATCCAAAGAATATAACATTGCTGTTTATTTAGGGATTATTGAACGAGCAAAAAATCGAGGTGGTCACAGCCTATATTGTTCTTTGGTTTATATCGATTCAAAAGGAGAAATTAAATCTGTTCACAGAAAACTACAGCCTACCTACGAAGAACGTTTGACTTGGGCTGCCGGTGACGGCAATGGTTTACAAGTTCATAATATAAAGCAATTTTGTGTTGGCGGTTTAAACTGTTGGGAAAATTGGATGCCCTTAGTTAGAACGGCACTTTATGGGCTGGGAGAAAATCTACATATTGCAGTGTGGCCGGGTTCAGCTTATAACACAGTTGATATCACCAGGTTTATTGCTAAAGAATCTCGATCATTTGTAGTATCAGTTTCCAGCTTAATGAGGGTTGAAGATTTTCCAAGAGATACCCCCCATTTAAAAAAGATTCTAAAAAATGCACCTACAGTAATTGCCAATGGAGGCTCTTGCATTTCTGGTCCTGACGGAGAATGGATAGTTGCACCGGTTATAGAAAAAGAAGAATTAATTATCAGCACTATAGATTTTAACGAGGTGCTGGAAGAACGACAAAACTTTGATCCCGTTGGACATTATTCTCGTCCGGATGTAACGAAATTAATCATTAACAGAGAAAGACAATCAGTTATAGATATCATTAGTGATTCTGAGGTTGATGTATAAGCAAAACACATTGGGTAATAAAAAACAAACATCATTTCTCAAAGGAATTCCTTCGAGGGAAACGGGTGTTTATTCAGACCATTAAGTAAAAGCACTTCAAATCAAAATTCGAAATTCAAAGAATAAGTTTTAAATATAAATATTTTGGAATAAAGTTTGTTTCCTAATTAAGAAACTTTTATATTTGTCAAAAGAAAAATTAATGAAAGATAAATTTAAAGTTGAGTTTTTAAAAGAAGTCATTGACTTTTTTGAACAATTAGACGAAAAAGCAAGAGAGAAGATTATCTTTAACATTAGGAAAGCACAAAAAGTAAATGATAACAAATTATTTAAAAAATTAACATCTGAAATTTGGGAGTTTAGAACTCTTTATAACAAAAAACAATATCGACTATTTGCATTTTGGGATAAAGTTGATAAGAAAAAAACTCTCGTGATTGCAACACACGGAATTGTAAAGAAAACACAGAAAACACCAAAAAAGGAAATTGCAAAAGCGATGGAAATAATGAAACTATACTTTAATAAAAAATAATTATTATGAAAACATATACATTAGAACAAGTAACTGAAAAGTATATCGGTAAAAAAGGATCAGATAAAAGAGAAAAATTTGAACAGGAATTAAAAATTGAACTGTTGGGAGAAGCAATTAGGCAAGCGCGGAAAGAAAGAAATTTAACACAAGAGCAGTTAGGAAAATTAGTTGGAGTACAAAAAGCACAGATCTCTAAAATTGAAAATAATTTGACTGATGCCAGGTTTGAAACAATCTTGAAAGTTTTTAGAGCATTAAATGCAAAGGTTAATTTTCAAGTAGAATTATTAAAACAGGATGTGAAAATAGCATAGCCATCATAAACAACGCATATAGTTTATAGTTAGGATCGTGTATATATAGAAAGTAAAAATAATAGATTAAAATTGGTTTTGTATCTATCAAGGTTCTTGCTGAAACTCTGTTGCAAGACCATTAAGAAGATTCAGTTTTAATTAAGAAAATTAGACTAATATTTCTTGACATAGGATTTGTTTTTATAGAGGATAAGAAATGACAGTTGGCGGTGGTTTTAAAGCGATTAGGTATTCCCTGAAAGCTGCGTATACAGTAGGGTTCCGAAAAATGTTTCGGGCTACGCTGTCTAAAAATACATGTAAAACATGTGCGTTGGGTGTGGGTGGCCAAAAGGGAGGAATGACAGACGAAATGGGGAAATTCCCCGAGATTTGTAAAAAAAGTTTTCAAGCCCAAATCACAGATATTCAGCTACCCATTCCGGATAAACTGTTTAAAGAAAAAAGTGTTGAAGATTTTAAAAAGACTCCGGCTCGATTATTGGAACGGAGCGGACGGCTCAATACCCCTCTATATAAAGCTGAAGGTGATTCTCATTATTCCATAATTCCGTGGGATCAGGCAATAGAAAAAATCGTGAATCTATTCAAGGCGACTGCACCTGAACGAAGTTTTTTTTACAGTTCCGGGCGTTCTTCAAATGAAGCTGCGTTTTTATTGCAGCTCTTTGCCCGCATTTACGGTACTAACAACATTAACAATTGTTCTTATTATTGTCATCAGGCATCCGGCGTTGGAATGGGTTCGACGATAGGAACAGGGACGGCAACAATTCAACTAAAAGACCTTGAAAAAACCGATCTGATTTTTGTCATAGGAGCAAATCCAGCTTCAAATCACCCGCGATTTGTCCGCCAACTGCTCAATTGCCGCCGCCGCGGGGGACATGTAATTGTTATCAATCCTGCCAAAGAAAAAGGACTGGTGAAATTTGCGGTTCCATCGGATATCAGGTCGATGTCTGCCGGAGGAAGTCCGATTGCTTCTGAATATATTCAGGTTCAAATTGGAGGGGACATCGCAATACTGAAAGGAATAGCCAAAGCCGTAATTGAGTCGGGAAAGTACGATCTTCAATTTATGGAGGATCATACTCATGGGAAGGAAGACTATTTAGCGGATATTCAGAGTACGCCCTGGGAAACAATCGTTTCGAATTCCGGCATTTCCGAACATCAAATACGGCACATCGCTGATATTTATGGAAATTCCAAATATGTTGTCTTTTCTTGGGCAACGGGAATTACTCATCATGAGCATGGTTCGGAGAATGTTGAATCGATTGTCAATTTAGCTCTCTTGCGTGGAATGGTCGGTAAACATTTCGCCGGATTGCTTCCATTAAGAGGTCATAGCAATGTTCAGGGGATTGGATCGGTTGGCGTAACACCGGTTTTAAAAAATGAATTTTTTGAAAATATCGAAAAAAAATTAGGGGTTCAACTTCCGACTGCTCCCGGAATGGACACTATGTCTTGTATGAAGGCTTCCTATGATGGAAAAATCGATTTAGCCTTTTTACTTGGAGGTAACCTGTATAATGCCAACCCTGATACGCAGTTCTCGGAGAAGGCTTTAAACGCAGTTTCCTTAAAGATTTTTTTAAACACCACGCTCAATAAAGGACACTTTTGTGGAGTGGAAAAAGAGGTCTTGATTCTTCCGGTAGCTTCTCGGGATGAGGAACAACAGAAAACAACCCAGGAGTCAATGTTCAATTTCGTTCGAATGAGTGATGGAGGAATTGTTAGACTCGATAATGTGCGATCAGAAGTTGAGATTATTAGTGATATTGCACAAAAAGTTTTAGGAAATAACCCTGTTGAATTTGGGAAATTAAAGCAGCATCAAAATCTACGGAAATTTATAGCGCAAATAGTTCCTGGATTTGAAAAAATGAGCGAAATGGACGAAACCGGGGAAGAGTTTCAAATTTCCAATAGAACATTTCACCAAGCCCGTTTTACAACTCCGGATCACAAAGCGAATTTTAGAATATGCTCGATTCCTTTGTTGAAAGGAGAAGACGGAGAATTTCGCATGATGACGGTCAGAAGTGAAGGGCAATTTAATACCGTTATTTATGAAGAAGAAGATGTCTATAGAGAGCAAACATGCCGCTGGGTGGTGCTTATGAATAAAGATGATATTCAAAATAAAGGATTACAAGAAAATGATCTCGTTACTTTGGAATCTTCGGTTGGAAAAATGGAAAAGGTTATGGTCCGAAAATTTGATATTCCCCGTGGAAACATCATGACCTATTTTCCGGAGTCCAATGTTTTAGTACCAACTACTACCGATCCAAGAAGTCAAACCCCCGGATATAAATTAGTTTGGGTAAAGATTTCACTTTCTAACAATTGTAATGGTCAAATGTCGGCTGATTCTATAAGCAACAAAATCCCGCAACAAACATAGGGCAATATCTGAGGCGGGATGCCCTATATTCAAATCGTTAAGAGGATTCAGTCTATGTATAAAATATTCGTGCATTCGTGGCAATTTATGTTTATATTAGTATTACTGAATACGTAACCATAAGACTCAAATATTAGGTCTTTACTAAACATAAAAAGTAATGGCAGACAGTGTTTACATATCGACAAACTTAACAAAGGAGCAGCTTCTTTTTCTTCATTTATTGGACGAAAACGAGATATTATATTTTACAATATCAGAAATTGAAGAACAATTAAACCATAAATTTACTAACATCAATGAAGTATTAGAAAATTTAGTTCACAAAGTCTTTCTTTACCGGCTTCAAAAAGGGTATTATGCAGTAAAAAATTTCAACAATCAAAATGTTATCGGGACGTTCATTTCTAAAAATAGTGCGGTTGCATATTGGTCCGCATTAAGCATACACGGTTTAACGGTTCGTTTTCCAAACAGAGTTTTTATACAAACAACAAAAAGAAAAAAGGATAAAACAATACTTGGAGTAAACTATAAGTTTGTTACAATTCCGGAAAGAAAAAGAGCCGGCATAACAACACTTGGTTACGGTAACAACAGTTATCCAATTACCGATATTGAAAAAACAATTGTTGATTGTTTCGATTTGCAAAAATATTCCGGCGGTTTCGATTTGCTATTATCCGCATTTGCACAAGCAAAGTTAAACAGTAAAAAGATGATTGAATATTCTAATTCGGTAAATAATATTTCTGCAATTAAAAGAATGGGATTTGTTGCAGAGTTGTTAAATAAAAAAGGTTTACAAGCATTTATAAAGTATGCTAAACTTCGGATAAATAAGAAATATAATTTAATAGATTTTACAGGTGAAGAGAGTGGCGAATTTGTTTCAAGTTGGAAACTAAGGTTAAATGTAAGTAGAGATGAAATCCTTAATTTAAGTAAAGAATTTTATTAATATGATTCTAAAAAAAGAAATAACGGAAAAATCAATTGAGTGGAAAGTTCCGCCCGAAACAGTTGATAAAGATTGGGTGTTGGGACATTTCCTTTCAGCATTTTATTCAATTGATGAGCATAAAGAAAAATTGGTTTTTAAAGGCGGAACAGCGCTTCGCAAATGTTACTTTCCCGATTATCGTTTTTCAGAAGATTTAGATTTTACTTCGCGAACTACTGATTATAAACTAACACGTAAATTGATGAATAAAATAATTAAAATTGCTGAAGATAATTCAGGGATATTATTTCACCTTAAAGAAATAACGGAGGTAAAATTTGAAGATAAACTAACCGGTTATCAAGCAAGGCTAAAATATTGGGGTGCTAATCATTCCAAGAATCAAGAACCGCCAAATCCGAAAAGGTGGACAACAAATATGAAAGTAGAAATCACTTTATTTGAAAAAATGATATTTGAACCTGAATTAAAAAAAATAACTCATCCATATTCCGATTCGCTTTTAAAAGATTCTACGGAAATTTTTTGTTATAATTTAAAAGAAGTTATCGCAGAAAAAATAAGAGCATTAATACAGCGTTCTTATTCTGCTCCACGAGATTATTATGATATTTATTATTTGAAAGATTCAATTAATCAAAAAGATTGGAAGCAAATAAAATTAGCTTTTTTAGAGAAGATGAAATTTAAGAAATTAAAATACGAAAATGTTGAGCAGTTAATGAATAAAAAATCTATTAAAATTATAAAAACCGCTTGGGGAAATAGTTTAAAACATCAAATAACTAAAGAGAAATTACCGGATGCAGATGTTGTTGTTAAAGAATTAAAAGAAATCTTAAATAAAAATTTATAAAGACCATGTAAAAAGACTCAAACCTATTCCCAAACAATTTTACCGATTTTTTTATTTCCCGCAAGCCAGGCTGATTTATATGAACTGCCGAATCTTATTGTGTAAAAACCTTCGTTACTTATATTCTGCCAATTTTTACCGCCATCCATCGATAAAGAAATTCCAGGGGTTCCCACGGCAATTATTTGTTTGCCTTCATTATCAGGAACATATCTTACACAAGATCTGTAACCCGGAGTTTTACCGTCTGCAATTAATTTCCAGGTTTTTCCTCCGTCAGTTGTAACGGCTTTATTTTTTGTATTTTGTTCTTTCTTATTCCAGTCACCGCCGAATATTATCCCGGTTTTATCATCATAAAAATCAACCGAATAAATACCTGTCATTTGTCCGCCTTTAATAATGGGTGTGTCAAATACTTCCCAACTATTTCCTTTATCTGCTGAATGAAATACTCTTGCTTTTTTACCGCCGGTAACAATCCAAACATTATTTCCGTGTAAAGCTATATTTGAATTGCTTGCTGCAAATGCCGCTTCGCCTTTGTATGTTTGTGGAAGTTTACTGCCGGGAATTTTCTGCCAAGAGTTTCCTCCGTTTCTTGTTATGATTATGGACAAACTATTTTCAATCGGGTCACCCATAGCAATACCTTCTTTGTCATTCCAAAACGCCATAGCATCATAAAATGCAGATGAATCATTTTCTCGGTAAACTATTTTCCAGTTTTTTCCTTTGTCAACAGATTTGTAAAGCAGAACGGGGGAAGCAATACTAAGCAAAAATACGGCTTTATTTGTAACTGCAATGGAACGAAAATGAGGAACAATATTTCCGGTTTTTATACTGTCAATATTCCAGGTTATTCCGTTGTTTTCAGTAAAACCAAAAACTCCTCTTGAGCCTGCAAACCAAACAGTTGAATCATTTACAACTTCTAATGCACGGACGCTTGAATTAACAGGGTAAATAATAATTTTTTTGATGGTTAATTCTTTACCGGTTTCATTTTTACAGGATAAACCAATTAAAGAAATAAAAACAAGGAATAATATTTTTTTCATTTTTGCCTCGGCGACGCTCGTCTCGGTGACAAAACCTACGGAGAGTCGACTGAAAATATTCTCAGATTGTTAGTAAAAGAATTTCTTTTATTTTCTAATATAAAACTTATATTCTTTTTAAGAATTTATTAATGTCTGATAACATACAAAATTCACCTTTAATCATTCAATCCAATTGTTTATTTTTATAAAATATTTAAATAATTATTTATCAACAGGGGGTAATATAAAAGGAAAGCAGGAAATTTTGAATGGAGTTTAAAAACAATATTTTAGAAGCAGTGGGTAACACACCACTGATAAAAATTAATAGAATTAATAGAGGTTTAAAACCTCAAATATTTGCCAAATTAGAATCATCAAATCCCGGCGGTAGCGTAAAAGATAGGATAGCTATTTCTATGATTGAAGCCGCAGAAAAAGATGGAAAAATTAAACCGGGCGGAACAATTATAGAAGCAACAAGCGGTAACACCGGAATCGGTCTTTCATTAGTCTGTACTATAAAAGGTTACAAATCCATTTGTGTGCTTACTGATAAAGTGAGTGCCGAAAAAGTTAACTATTTAAAAGCATTAGGTGCAGATGTAATTGTTGTATCAAATGCTTTAGAACACGATCATCCCGATTTTTATATAAATGTTGCTAAGAAAATTGAGAAGGAAACACCAAACTCAATTTATTTGTATCAATACGGTAACCCTGCAAATCCTGAGGCACATTATAAAACTACGGGACCGGAAATTTGGAAACAAACCGATGGAAAGATAACTCACTTTGTTTCAGGAATTGGAACCGGCGGCACAATCAGCGGAACGGGAAGATATTTAAAGGAACAAAATCCTGATATTCAAATAATCGGTGCAGATCCTTTCGGGTCAATTTTTAAAGAATATCAAGAGACAGGAAAGTTGGGAGAAGGAGAGCCATATTTAGTAGAAGGTATCGGGCAGGATTGTTTACCGGCAAATGTTCATTTTCAATATATTGATAGAATTATTAATATAACCGATCAGGATTCATTTAAGTACGCACGTTTATTAACGAGAGAAGAGGGGATATTCAGCGGTGGGAGTACGGGAACAATTGTAGCAGGTATGCTTCAAGTAGCCGCTGAGTTGGATGAAAATGCAGTAATAGTTTTTATAGTCTGTGATACCGGTGAAAGGTATCTATCTAAATTTCACAGCATTGAATGGTTAAGGGATAAAAGATTAATTACGAACGGTACAAAAACTCTTAATGATATAATTGAAGCAAAAAACTTGGGGAAAGAAAGAGAACTCGTTTCTGTAAAGTCAACAGACAAGATAAAAACGGCAGTAGAGTTACTTAACTTCCGTGGCTTCTCTCAGTTGCCTGTAATTGATGACGGAATTTCTGTAGGAAGTGTTAGGGAATCACAATTGATGACTGTAGTTTTAAAAGAACCTGAGTTATTGGATAAACATATTTCGCAAGTGATGGGAAAAAATTTACCCCCGATTGATGCTAAAACTGAAATTTCAGCAGTGAAAAATTATTTGGGCGATTCGCCTGCAATTCTTGTTACCGAATACGGAAGAATAATTGATATTGTAACAAGGTATGATATTATTGAACATTCAGATTTATAAGTATCAAATAGTGAATAATGTTAAAATAATAACAGATAATTGATGGATGCAGAAGATCAAAATATAGAATGGAAAAGTATCTGGAAAGATGAATACCTAAAATGGGTTTGCGGTTTTGCCAATGCTGAAGGTGGAACTGTTCTTATTGGCGTTGATGATAAAGGTAAAGTAATAGGACTTAATAAATATCAAAAATTATTAAAAGATTTACCAAATAAAATTCGTGATATTTTGGGAATTACCGCCGATGTAAATTTGCGTACCCAAAACAACAAACATTTTATTGAAATTAAAGTGCCATCTTATTCTACACCTATATCATATAAAGGTTATTTCTATTATCGTTCCGGAAGTACTGTTCATGATTTAAAAGGACCGGCTCTTGAAAAATTTCTGTTGAATAAAATGGGTAAAAAGTGGGACGGCGTTATTGCCCATGGTTTCTCTTTGGAAGATTTATCACATGAAGCCATAGAACTGTTCCGAAAAAAAACACGTAAAAGCAAAAGAGTCCCTGAAGAAGATATTAATGAAACTGATGAAAACCTACTAACTGCAATGGGTTTGTTATCGAACAATGAACTCAAAAGAGCGGCTGTAATTGCATTCGGAAAAGAACCTGAAAAATTAATTACGGGAGCCTATGTAAAAATTGGTTTTTTTAGAACTGATACTGATTTGCTCTATCAGGACGAAATCCACGGAAGTCTTTTTACACAGGTTGAAAAAACCATGGATTTGCTTCTGACAAAATATATGAAAGCAAATATCGCTTATGAAGGATTGACGCGTACCGAAACTTATGATTATCCCGAAAATGCTCTACGTGAAGCATTGCTAAACGCTTTAATACATAAAGATTATGCAAGTGCCACTCCTATACAGATAAGTGTGTATAAAGATTGGCTGATGATATGGAATGCCGGCGATTTGCCAAAAGGCTGGACCATAGAAACCTTAAAACACAAACATATCTCCGAACCGGCGAACCCCGATATTGCCAATGCTTTTTTTAGAGCAGGGTACATAGAAATTTGGGGACGAGGGACCTTGAATATTGTTGAATATTGCACCAGGGCTGGACTGCCCGAACCTAAATTTGAAGATAAATGGGGAGGTTTGGCGATTATTTTTAAATTTAAAAAAACAAGTGCACCTGAAAAGGTGAGTGAAAAGTTAGGTGAAAGGTTGGGTGAAAAGTTGGGTGAAAGGTTGGGTGAAAAGTTGGGTGAAAAGTTGGGTGAAAATCAATTGAAAATAATTAAACTGATTGAAAATAATACAAGCATATCTATTAAAAATATAGCAAGAGAAATAGGTATTAGCACTACAGCAGTAGAAAATAATATCAAAAAACTGAAAGGGAAAGAAATCTTAAAACGTATTGGTTCCGCCAAAGGCGGATATTGGGAAATAATTGATAATAAAATCTATACGCAATAAGGATTTGAGTTTTAAATTGAAAGTAAATAAAAGAAATGAAGAATAATAATAACTTAAAACCGATGTGCTATAAAATCGATTGCCGGTAATTATTGTAACGTTATTTATAATATCTTAATATTTATTAATAAAAATAATTTAAAGGAATATTTATGGGATTCTCAACTGATGCAATTCATTCCGGGCAGGAACCTGATTTAAAAACAGGCGCCGTAATTACACCGATATATCAAACATCAACTTATGCACAAGAGGAACTCGGTAAACATAAAGGATATGAATACGCAAGAACACAAAACCTTACACGCGAATCTTTAGAAAAAAACATTGCAACCCTTGAAAAAGGTAAATACGGAATTGCTTTCAGTTCAGGTTTAGCTGCCACAAACGCACTTATGAGCCTTGTAAAAGCCGGTGACCACATTATAATTTCAAACAATGTTTACGGCGGTACATACCGCTTGTATGAATTGGTCTTAAAAGATTACGGCTTGGATTATTCGTGGGTGGATACTTCGAATCTTAAAAACATTGAAGAAGCAATTAAACCAAACACTAAACTTGTATTTGTTGAAACACCAACTAATCCAATGCTTACAATTACAGATTTACAGGGTGTAGCTGAAATTTGTAAAAAACATAATTTAAAATCTATAGTCGACAATACATTTATGAGTCCGTATTTTCAAAATCCTTTGGTACTCGGTTGCGATATTGCACTGCATAGTTCAACAAAATATATAAACGGTCATAGTGATGTAGTAAGCGGTATTGTAATAACCAATGATGAAAAAATTCACGAAAGACTTAGATATATTCAAAATGCAGCAGGCGCTATTCCGGGACCTTTTGACTGCTGGCTTATTCTAAGAGCTACAAAAACACTCGCAGTAAGGATGGAAAGACACGAAAAAAATGCAAACCAATTAGCGGAATATTTTGATAAAAATGAAAAAGCAAAAAAAGTTTACTACCCGGGGTTAAAATCACATCCACAACACGAACTTGCAAAAAAACAGATGGGGGGCTTCGGTGGAATGATATCTGTTGATTTTGGTGATATTGAAATTGCAAAGAAAGTTGTGAACAATGTTAAGATTTTCACACTTGCAGAAAGCCTTGGCGGAGTGGAAAGCCTTGTTTGTCATCCGGCAAGTATGACACACGCCGCTGTGCCAAAAGAAGATAGAGACAAAATGGGGCTTACAGAAAGTCTTGTTCGCTTTTCGGTCGGTATCGAGGATATAGAAGATATAATAGCAGATATTGATAATATTTTAGGATAATATTTTTTTTGAAAAAGTTTACAATAATATTTTTTGTTTTGGTTTTTCAATTATTATTTTTTTCCGGTAATCTTTTCAGCCAAAATAATTCGATTCAGATATTTATTATCGACTCTTATATTTCTTCCGGGAAATCTTTAAAACTTAATCTTTCTTTTTATACGAGCGAGCCCACAACTTCAAAAATATTAATCTCAAATGAATTTGAATATGAAATATCAGAAAAATTAACATCACAGCACAAAGCTATAATTGATATTTCAAATTTGGGAATAAAAGATACTGTGTTGACCTTTAAGATAATTGTAAAAAATTCAAACAATGTTATTACTGAGAGCCAGAATTTTAAAGTTGATTATCCTAAGATTATTTTGGTTGACAAGGAATCAAACTTCCTTTTATTCGGGATGTTATTTGCTTCAGTATTTATTATCCCAACACCAAGTTATGCTTTTACAGAAGATGGAAATCATTTCAGTATAACAAAGGAAGTTCCTTTAATATCCTTTAGATCCGGAAGTATGAATTTTCCAATAAGTTATTTTGCTTTGGAATATACCCATATTTATAATACTGATAGAAGTAACTTTTTGAGGGTTGGATATAAATATATAAAAGAAATACCGGTTGTAAAATTTATTTCTCCGGGCTTAGATTTGGTAACAAATTTTGACGGGTTTAACGGCATTGGTGTTGGAGTATCATTGGGTTTATTTAATGTGATCGATACATTTACTTTATATGCACGTTACAGATATAACTTCCAGCCGTCACATTCGGAAAGAAATTTTAGTGAAATATCATTAGGACTGTATACAAACTTTTTCTCTATGCATTTTTAATTATTTTCATTTCTTAATTATAAAAAAGATGAGGTTGTTGTTGTCTACCTTTAGCCATGACAAAATTAAAAAAAATTATATTGATCTGGGTAAAAGAGGAAGATTAAACAAGAACAATAAACTCAATTCTTTAACCGGGAAAGAATGGATTAAGTTTACTAAATCCTGGTTCCTTCATCGTCCGGCAAGAAGAAATAATAAAGAGATTTTACATCCGGCTAAGTTTCCCGAATCATTGGTAAAGGAATTCATCGAGTTTTTTACAAAAGAAGATGAATGGGTTTTAGACCCCTTTTTAGGAAGTGGAAGCACATTATTAGCTGCGGGTGATATAAACAGAAATGCTGTTGGTGTAGAACTAACAAAAAAGTTTTTTAAAATAACAAACGATAGAATAAAAGAAAGAAATTATAAATTCAATATTTTGTCTTTACAAGGTGATTCAAAAAAACTTAACGGCATACTTGAAGAAAATAATTTAA
>ENA-ORDP01001199-ORDP01001199.1-marine-sediment-metagenome-genome-assembly--contig:-NODE-1199-length-14692-cov-3.782947_pt1 | contig 14692 bp, 15 predicted proteins | sample MGYA00248627_ERZ508539 | MGnify/ENA primary metagenome ERZ508539 (study PRJEB26208, sample SAMN05571518) | marine sediment metagenome | biome: deep sea; feature: Hydrothermal vent; material...
CTGACCACCACGGATCCGGATCCAGCCGTGCTTGAGAAATTTCTACAGGGCCGCAAGCACATTTATCAGGAAGAATATGAATCCGCTCGCAAGCAGCTCCTTCCGCTGGCCGAAGCCGGTTACACTGATGCGCAACTAGCCATGGCGGACAGCTATATGCCACAAACCGTTTTCAACCCCACGAAACCCGTTAGTTTTGACTGGAAACAAGGCATTCCCTGGCGACTTCGTGCAGCCGATGGCGGCAATGCAAGTGCGCAGTGGCTCATGGGAGATTGGTATTATCACGGCTCTCCCGGGCGGGTTAGCCGTGACTATTTCGCTACCGAATGGGACAAGGTCAATTACTATCTGCTCGCTGCAGCCGAGCAAGGCCTGGGAATTGCACAGCTTGAACTAGCAACACTTTATGACAGCGCACATGGTGTCGAGATGAACGAGAAGGCGCTCAAGGCCTACGGCGACACCCATTATGTCAAGGCCTATATGTGGTATACCCTGGCCAGTCAACGCTTTGCCGAGCATGATGGAACCGGCATTGATCGCAAGGGCCTGGTGCTCGATTCACGTAACAGACTGGCCGAATCTGTTGCTCATAATATGACTAAAGCAAAAATCGTCGAGGGTGAGCGCATGGCAAGAGTATGGACCCGCACCCACCCTGATGCCTATCAGGTTGAGTATCCACCCGAATTATATCCCTATAAGCCTTGAAACAGCACTTCAGGCAGCCACATACTGGCTGCGTAGCTGCCTGTAGGCTTGCTCTACCGCATTCAATGATCCTTTGTAAGTACTGGCCAGATAGCCACTATCAACCGGTTTGCTCGCCTGCCAGACCCACGTGGCATGGCACTGATTAAAACCCCCGCCCTGGCCATGTTTGCTCTCATAACGCCAGGCATTGAGCAGGATTTCATTCAGTTTCTTTTCATCGGCAATATAGTCAAATTTATCGCCACGCGGGTGGCCCTGCACACCCATCGGGTTACGGCGACTGGCATTCAGATAGCTCACTGTTTCCCCAGGTTTCATGGTCGCCAGCAAGTCTTTTGTTAAACGACAATTTGAGACATTGAAATCACTCTGTTTGAACGGCCCACTGCTGTTGCTGTGTTTGAGTTGTTTGTGCGCTGTCGGCCCGTATTTACTCACCCGGTAGATATGCTCCACCACCTTGGCAACCTTTTCCAAAGCTGCCTTTGTCTGCCGACTTATGGCATCATTCCGCGTGACCACCGCACCCGATTCTAGTAGGATTTTACGAATAAAACGACTTCCAAGCCGCTTATCAGAAAACCGATCCTGTTTAACCAGGTCAAACAGCTTATCCTGAAGCGGTATGCCATACGCCTGATCGGTATAAAACTGACGCTCGGCCTGACTGATGCCATCTATCAACTTGCTTTTGAATGTTTCTGCATTATCGGTAAGGATCAATTTCTGTTCCTGGGCCAGTTTGGAATAGGCCTGCGCAAAATACCGGGTGCTAAAATCCAGCATCACTAACGGCACCGCCGCACGCGTCATCAACTTTGCAGCCGCACTGGACGCTGCGAATTTTCCCACAGTGTCCATACCCAGCCCAAACCACGCCGCGGCCTGAAAGATAGCCGGTTTTTCGGACAAATAAGGTAAATTGCTGCTGTTGAACCCGCGGATGGCACCAATTTGTAAATTGCGCCACAGTTGCACTTCGTCTTTTACCGCCTGGTATACATGACTGGTGCTCAGCTGAACATGATCGCCCATAACAGATACTCCTTTATCTTATGCGCCACACCCAAAAAGGCTGGCAGATTTTTAATTCCATTAAATTTATGATGCTATTGCGTTACGTTTCAATATCGATTGAGGTCTTGTAACGCGTTAAGAGAGCGTAAACGATCGCCAACTCCATGTCGATAGTTAAACTTACTGCGGGTTGATATAAACACCAGCCCGCTTGCTATGGCCGTTAAAGCAGGCCTTGTAGGCAGCCGTTGTCGTGGTTTGGTTTTCATCGTCGGCAGTACCAAATATATCATCTTCATCCAGGCGGATCTGTCCCTCTTTTCCCTGGTAGGTCCCTTCACAGGATTCATAAATCAGGTCACCTCCTGCGTCATATTGTCTGAAACTGTGCAGGTCACCGTTGTAATAATGCAGGTTAACCAGTGTCTGTACTGGTGCGTTACGATAATCGGGCAGGTAAGCCGCTGAGTAATCACGCACTACCCGGCCTTGCTTATCGAGTACGTTTACCTCGATGGTGTGCAGTTGATCGGGGTTATCCCTCTCCCAGCAGATACGACTCACCAGCTTGCCATTTTCTTTATTATAAAAGCTTTCTTCTATGAAAAAATCCGGATCATGAGCATAGCCGCCGCTGGCCACTTCCTTACGCAGACTCTGCTTGACGTTGAGCTCACCATGCAGTTTCAGTATTGAATTGGCAAAGCCATTCCAGACCTGCACGTGACTCTTGTCTTCTTTCAGGGCTTCAGAAACAGGTGCTGCCTGTGCAGAAAACACCATTATAGACAATAGTAATAGTATGCCTGTACGCATCATTGTGACCTCCGGTTTGCTTATTATTGTTTTTATAGAATATAGATAAAAGTCTGCACACTTTTAGTTATGACCGCTTTCAGCCCGGAAAATTGCAACCATGTCGAGCTTTTTTCGCTTTCTGGGCTCCTGCTGGCAATAATATACCCCTGCCACAAACCTCGCACTGACCGCGGAACAGGTTATTTTCGACGCCAGCGTGTGCCGCCTGCACTGTCTTCCAGCAGGATACCTGCATCCTGTAACAAATCGCGCAATCGGTCTGATTCAGCCCAGTCCTTGTTGTCGCGTGCCTGATCTCGCTGCACGACCAGATCGTTGATTTGCTCATCGCTCATCCCGTCACTGGTGATACCGCCCTGCAACCAGCTTTCAGGATCCTGCTGCAGCAGGCCCAGCACTTCAGCCAGTTTACGCATGCTGGCAGCAAGCGCTGCTGCACGTTTAACATCCTTTTCCCGGCAACGATTGATATCATGGGCCATGTCAAACAATACGGCCAGCGCCTCCGGGCTATTAAAATCATCATCCATTGCCTTGTTGAAGTGCTCACGATAATCAGTATCTTCTGCGGGTGCCGCCTCAGGCAGATCACGCAGGGCCGTATACAGGCGCGCAAGTGCGCCACGCGCCTTGTCGAGATTGTCATCAGAGTAATGCAGCGGACTGCGGTACTGGCTGGACAGGATGAAATAACGAACCTCTTCAGGCCGGTAAATCTTCAGGATTTCCCGTATGGTGAAAAAATTACCCAGTGATTTGGACATTTTTTCTTCATTGATCTGAACAAAGCCGTTGTGCATCCAGACATTGACAAAATGCTCGCCGGTACAGGCCTCGGATTGTGCTATTTCGTTTTCATGATGAGGAAAGGCCAGGTCCATACCACCACCATGAATATCAAAATGATTACCCAGGCACTGGGTCGACATGGCCGAGCATTCTATGTGCCAGCCAGGTCGTCCGGCGCCCCAGGGCGAATCCCAGTTTGGCTCATCCGGTTTGGCCCGCTTCCACAAAACGAAATCCAGCGCATCCTGTTTGGATTCATCCACATCCACCCGTGCGCCGGCGCGCAGGTCCTCAATCTTTTTTCCGGACAGGCTGCCATAACCGGCAAAACCGCTGACGTCATAATACACATCACCATTCGGCCCGACATAGGCGGCCTTGTTGTCAATCAAGGTTTGTATCATGTCGATAATGGCCGGCATGGAATGGGTTGCACGCGGCTCCAGATCAGGCGACTGCACATTCAGCGCCTCGGAATCTTCATGCATGGCCTGAATAAAACGCCCGGTGAGTTTGTCGATCGATTCACCATTTTCGTTGGCGCGCTGGATAATCTTGTCGTCGATATCAGTAATATTACGCACGTAGGTCACGTCGTAACCGCTATAGCGCAGGTAACGCACCACGGTATCAAATACCACCAGTACCCGCGCATGACCCAGATGACACAGGTCGTATACCGTCATGCCACATACATACATGCGCACCTTGCCCGGCTCGATGGGCTCGAATACTTCCTTACGGCGTTTCAGGGTATTGTAGATTTCCAACATAATAAATCAGTCTTGTTTTCCGGTTACTGTTGTTTCAGGGCATGCTGCAGGCGCGCCACAATACGCGCTGTACCCAGTAACGGCCACAGGCGAGCCATTTCAGGGCCCGAGGTCTGGCCACTGATGGCGGCTCGCAGAGGCATGAACAATTGCTTGCCTTTGACACCGGCGGCCTTACCCACTGCCCCGGCAAAGGCTCGAAAATCTGTCGGCACCGGTTCAGATTCTTCTGGCGACAGAATATTCAGCGCAGCCTGATAAAACTCACTGCCGGCAGCGGCTATCACCTCAGCGGCATCTTCATTAAAGGGTGGCAGTTCATCGTATACCACCTGTACCCAGTGCGACACATCAGCCGGGAACAGGCAATTGTCTCGTACTGCGTTGATAAAGTCGTGCCGCTGGGTATCGGGTACACGTTGACTAATGCTACGTTGCTGATCATCAGGATATTCACTACACCATTGCCACAGGGTATCGGTATCCGCCTGCTCCAAAGCCAGTTTTTGCCAGTGATCGAGTTGTACCGGGTCAAAGCGGGCCGGTGCGCGCCCCAGTGAACCGAGCGAAAACCCGTTCTGCAGTGCCTCGCTGCTGAGAAAATCATTGCTGCTGTACTGATGCCCTAGCCGTGCCATGTAATTCACCACGGCCGCACTAAAATACCCTGATTCACGCAACGAGCGAATACTGCGGCTTCCGCTGCGTTTCGATAAAGGCGCACCTTTATCGTCAACGATCATCGCGGTGTGTCCATACTGCGGCACCGGTAATTCCAGCGCCTGCAAAATCATCATCTGGCGCGGCGTATTGGACAAATGGTCCTCACCTCGCAGTACATGCGTCACACCCATCAGCGCATCATCGACTGCATTACAGAAGAAAAAGGCTGCACCACCATTAGAGCGCCGGATAATAAAATCTCCGATATCGGCACAGTTAAACTTCTGCGCACCACGCACCCTGTCGTCAAACTGCACATCTCCGCCAGTCGGCACCCTGAAACGCCAGGCCGGTTGCTCACCATTTTGCAGTTTTGTGTCTATTTCTTCTTTCGACAACCCGGCGCAGGTACCGGCGTAGCGTGGTGGTCTGCCACTGGCCAGCTGTGCCTTGCGCGATAACGATAGCTGTTGCGGGGAGCAAAAACAGGGGTACATCAGGTCTTTGTCCTGCAGGTGCTGGTAATGACGCTGGTAAATATCCTGCCTCGCTGACTGGTGATAGGGGCCATTGTCGCCATCACAGCCCGGACCTTCCTGCCAGTGCACGTCGAGCCAGTGCAGGTCCGCTATCAGGGCCTGTTCGTGGCGTTTCTCACTACGATCAACATCGGTATCTTCTATGCGCAATATGAATACCCCCTGTTGACTACCGGCATACAGCCAGTTGAACAGGGCGGTACGCACGTTGCCAAGATGCAGTTCACCCGTCGGGCTGGGAGCAAAGCGTGTTTTGGTTAATTTTGTCATAACACGCCCATGGTAACGGAAAGCGGTGATCGCCTCAAAGCCAAGGAAGTTTTGAGCATCGGGCCCAAAGCGTTTATGATGGCACGCTGTTGAATGGAACACCCCGTACCTGATCGATATTTCCTGCTAACAAACGGGAGGGTACGGCACAAACTAACGATACACGGAGATGCACCATGCGCATTGCAAGCATTGCCCTGATACTGGCGGCACTCATAACCAGCCCGACGATGGCCGGAAACACGAACACTGACCCTGCTAAAGGAGCTAAACACATGACCGTTGAAATAAAAACCAGCCTCGGTACCATTACCCTGGAACTGGACGCCGAGAAGGCCCCGGAAACCGTTGCCAACTTTATTCAGTATGCTAATGACGGTTTCTACAATGGCACCATCTTTCACCGCGTTATCCCGGGCTTCATGATTCAGGGCGGTGGTTTTGAACCCGGTATGACTCAAAAAGAAACGCGTGCCAACATCAAGAATGAAGCCGATAACGGCCTGAAAAATGACAAGTACACCATTGCGATGGCACGTACACCCGATCCGCATTCAGCCAGCTCTCAGTTTTTCATTAATGGTAAAGATAACGACTTCCTGAACTTTACTTCACCCACCTCGCAGGGCTGGGGTTATGCCGTATTTGGCAAGGTTATCGCAGGTGAAGGTGTAGTTGAAGCGATAGAGCAGGTACGTACTGGCAGCAGCGGCGGCCATCAGGACGTTCCTGTTAACGATGTAATCATCGATTCGGTCACGGTTAAAGAGTAATCCGAACAGATAATCACCATTTGAGCTCACAAGACCCACATACCCTGTTTATCTCAGACCTGCATTTGCATCAATCCAGGCCGGGAATAAACGACCTGTTCAGGCAATTTGCAGAACAGGATGCTGTTCGGGCCGATGCCGTGTACATCCTCGGTGATCTGTTTGAGTTCTGGTATGGTGACGATGACGATGACCCGCTTAACCTGGAGATACAGGATGTGCTTGCCAGCATCACGGCAGCGGGTACGCCGGTTTTTTTCATCCATGGCAATCGTGATTTTTTGCTGGGCACAGGGTTTGAAAACAAGGCCGGTGTTCAGTGTCTGGCAGAGGAAACCGTCATTGACCTGTATGGCACCCCGACACTGGTGATGCACGGTGACAGTCTGTGTACCGATGACCATGAGTACATGAAATTCCGTGAGATGGTCAGAAATCCGGCCAACCAGAAGGCCTTTATGGCCATGCCACTGTCCGAGCGCCGCAAAATGGCTACCGATATACGCCAACAGAGCCAGCAAGCCATGCAGCTCAAGGCTAACGACATTACTGACGTGAATGATCAGGCAGTAGAACAGGCGTTCAGGCGCAACCAGGTTCAGCGCTTGATACACGGTCATACGCACCGCCCGGCCATCCACGATTTGACCATAGATCAGCACAGCGCGCAGCGTTACGTACTGGGAGACTGGTATGATCAGGGCAGCCTGCTTTATGCCAGTCCAACGGGTCTGGAACTACGCAATAAGCCACTTTCAGAATAGATTATTTGCTGGTCGCCCTCTGCTTTTCGCTGAAACAACATTATAACTAACTGTATTATATGGGATATTATTAATATTTCCATTTCCCTTCCTATACTCTTATAAAATTAAAGGTTTTACCGTATACAGCCGATATTGTGTATACAGACCAATAATTTTCGGGACTACCTGTTTAGTAACAGATAATGAGGTAAAGAAATTATGAAAAAGTCATTAATTGCGATTTTTTACATACTGACCATGCTCGGTTCCAGTGCTGCCTTTGCGGCTGACGACGATCAGCAGGAACAGAAACAGAAACAGAAACAGGAGCATGCATCAGCAAAATATGTCGACGCACAAACCCTGTCGGATGATGGCTGCGGTTAGCCTCAGAACCTCAGTCAGGCACAAAAAAGGCACGTAAGTATTGGTGTGCATGGACATTCTTGATCCAACTGAAGTTTTCAGGTTTAACTCCGATTTGTCCCGGCCCTGGCGGTGCCGGTCCGGGACTCAGACAATACGGAAACCGCTTAGCGACTCATCATAAGGCCGGCTTTCACAACTGACACCGGTCACACGCGCAGTCGCAGGCCCGGTGTTTAACCAGCTACATAGCTGGTCGACAACTTCACTGTCACCGCATACCAGCAGCCTCACGGTTCCATCAGTCTCATTACGTACCCAGCCCTGCACCCCCAGACGCCCGGCCTCGGCCCTGGCACTTGCGCGAAAAAAGACGCCCTGTACGCGCCCACTCACCACGCACAGGCGACAGACCTTCATCGCAAGATAATGCTCGCCCGTTGCCCCTGGCGTAATTGCACAGCATCGGGCAGATCAAATACCACTTTGATTTGATAGCCGTTGACCGCCTCCTGGCTTTGCAGCTCGTATCCCAACTGAGTAATCCTGCCGCTATACTGCCGACCATTTACACCCACCTGCAACGCAACACCCAGTGACAACCTGGCAGCGTTCTGCTCGCTAACCAGTGCAACGGCCGCCATCGAACCACTACGCACAATCTTCAGCATGGGCTGCACTACTTGAGACTGAACCACTGTTTCCCCGGCCGACACATAGCGACCCACTATCACACCCGCGTACGGTGCACGAATGCGGCTGTATTCCAGATCCAGTTCCGCCTGCCTCAGTTCGCTGCTGGCAGCTGCCAGTTCGGCCCGGGTTTTGGCCAGCGCTATCTCAACCAGATCCTGATCACGTATCGACAACACAGTGCGGTCAAACAGTTCTACTGCACGCTGTTTTTCCCGCTTTGCCTCTCCCAGGTCAGCCTGTGCAGCCGTTGTGCGCTTACGTGCCTGTGTTACCCGGAACCGGTATGGCCGGTCATCCAGCTCCAGCAGCAGGTCATTTTTTTGTACGCGTGCACCCACATCGACATACACCTTGCTCACCAGACCGGATACCGGACTGCTTAGTACCGTCTGCTCAGCCCATTGCAGTACGGCGTCCACCTCTGCTGCCTGAACCATCGTGTTAAACAGCAGAGTAGCGATTATGAACAGGTACTTTAGCTTGTGTTTCATGGTGCGGTGTTCTCCTCACTGCGTGCTTTTTCCACCGCAGGTACGGCATCTGGCGATGTGGTTTTTTCTGTTTGTGCTTGTCCGGTCAGGGCCTCAAGTCGCTCCCATGCCAGCTCCAGCGAATAGCGCACGCGTGCCGCCTCCAGCCGTGCCTCTGAAAACCGGCCCATCGCATCGCCCAGATCTGTTTTCAGATCCAGCTCATACTCAGCCCGGCTCCGATCCAGGTATAAATCCCGAAAATCCTGCAATACGGTCACCTCATCACGTTGCGCCTGCAGCACGTATATGTCCTGCCAACGCTCTACCAGGCGTTGATTCACATCCATTTCCTTTGCCAGCACATCGGCACGCAGGCGGGTAATACCGGCCCTTTCTCTGGCGATATCCGCATCAACCGCACCACCGGTGTACAACGGCACCTTGAATACCAGTCCGACACGAAAAGGATCGCGCCCGCTAGTTTCGCGAGAGTACTGGGACACCTCCATTTCGGCATCAATCACCGGGCCATCGCCAGCCCGGGCTCGTTCAAGCCTTGACTGAGCCGCTGCCATCTGGCGGCGTAAGGCCAGGATAACCGGGTTATTCTCCTTTGCCTGCTTGTGTAATTGTTCCAGATCCGGCAACTTGCGCTTCTGATGACGCAGGACGGGCAAGGCCAGATCAGAAGACAATTCTCCTGTTCGGTTCATGCTGATCGCTAACCGGGAGCGCGCCACACGACGAGCAACATCCGACGCATAGCGTTTACGGCGTGACTGCTGATACAGGCTTTCTGCCTCCAGCAAGTCGATATCTGACACCTGCCCGAGTTCATTGCGGTCTTTTACCCGGTCAAAACTTACGTACGCGGTAGCCATATCCTCGTTATCGCGAATGTAGGCCAGGTCTGCCAGTAACACATCAAAATAAGCCTGCATAATACTAATACGTCGCTGTACGATCATGTCCTGCAATAACAGGCGACGAGCTGCAATATCTTCTTCACTGGCTCGTAAGCCGGCTTCATGCCGGCCAAAGTCATACAGGCGCTTGCTGACTTCGAGCGCAATCTTGTTGTCATCATTTTTTCTGAGAAAAGCTGTACTACTGGGTTCGATATAACGTAAGCGCCCGGTGACCGATGCATTGATACCGAACTCGGATTCGGTACGAGCCTGTTCGGCCTGTACCAGTTCCAGATCAGCCTGTGCGGCGAGCAGATCTGGATGCATGGCCTCTGCCTGCTGCAACGCAAATTCCAGTGTCATCGGTTCTGGCATGGGTGCGCCCGGTTGTGCCTGAGCTACCGTGGCCATCCACAGTCCTGGCATAACCAGGGCAACACAGACAAACCGGTATAGCTTGCCAGTCACGAATAGATGACTTACGAAAGAAGACATAAATAACAACTGTTTTTATTGACTACGGTCGGCTGCACGCTGGGCCTTACGTTTTTGTCTTTTATAACGGGTAAAACTGGTTTTTTTATACAGACCCTGGCTGGCGTATTCACCCAGCCACATAAATTCCTCAACACCGCTGGCGGCACCGGTATAACGCACCACCAGCTTGCCATCCAGATCAAAAAAGGCCATCACCGGTGTTGCGTCACGGTTACGAGCCACCTTCGAAAAAAACTTTTTTGGTGTGGTGGGTTTGCCCTGAAAATCGTTTATCTCAAAGGTTGTTTCTATATCAACTGAAAAAACCAGAAAGTGTTTCTTAAAATAATCCTGCACCTCTGGTTGATTCAGGATCGTTTCTTTCATGCGGTGGCAAAACGGACATTCTTCCTGTTCAAAAAAAAGAAAAATACCCTTCTTTCCTTCATCGCGCGCAGTTTGCAGTTCTTCAGCATAATCACCCAGCGACTGTTCAAAGAAATAATCGGCCGGATCACGCGGCACACCGGCTGTGGCAGGCAGTACATAAGATACGGCCACTACAGATGCCAGTAGTGCTAAAAGAGCTATTCGGTGCTGTGTCAATAAAGCCATAACAGCAGTTTCCCTTATCTTGGTAAACCAGGTCAATCCCAATCACAGAACGAGGTTAATGGTTATTACAACCACCACCTCAACCCTTAAGACCATTATTTGTCGGGAAAGTTATATCATGTTGTTATTTATATGAATTTACCATTTATGGCCCGGTAACTGTACAGCGAACACAAAAGCGGGCAGGGATAACACACAGCCGTAGGATGCGGTGAGGGACGAACCGCATCATTTTTCCCATGCTACATGCGATGCGGTTCATTAAACCGGACCAGCGCAGTCGCGGGCGAAGCTGGTGGGGATACCGATTAAAACAGCTTGACAGTACCTCAAGAAATATCTGATTGCACTGCTATCCCGTTAACGTAAACTAAATGCTGTTGGAATGTAATCTGTGTATACGCTAACAATGACACCGGACATGGAACCGGTATAGCCTGTTAAAGACACGCTATTCGCCATCCGTGGCCGCTCGACTGCCGCTTCCGTGCGGCAGACGATCTTTAACAGGCTATACCGATCCCATATCCTACTTTTGTACTAAACCATTATGTAACGGGACGTCAGTAAACTAGTATAATTCGTTTGCAGTTGATCTTACTTTGTTTGAACGTGGCACCTTGTTGTTTTTTTCACGAACCAGCTTTAAACAAACTTCCGGGTTATTGGTGTAAATTATGTCCTGGTAGTGGAGCCATTGATAGGAAGCATCACCACAAATCTCATAACCTTTTGGTTCCAGGTAGTTAGCGATGGAATAGTGAACGACTTGGGGTAATGCAAACATGATGACTACACCAGCAATAGCGGTTCTTCCAACGTTTTTCAATATCCGGTCAGAAGGTGGCCGCTTTATCCAGACCTCTATTATCATGCCTGTGAATAAAGCCCCCAGACCAATACCGCCACCCAGCATGTAGAAGATGCCTTTATTAAACGCGATACTCGGAGACATTGTAATAAGCTGCCTGGCTGTATCTATTGCAATGAAACCAAATAGCACGAGCGCGCCAAGCGACATCGATATTAGCCCCAACAATGTGATGTATTGTACTAGTAACGAAGGCTTTTGAATTTCCTCCATCCTAGTTGATCACTGGCGTGGATGACAGGAACTTCCTGATGGATCGATTAACCAGCTTCACGAATATTCTTTGCGCTGATTCAACTGCATAGTCAATGAGTGAATCGGTAGCATCATTTGCAGCATCCTGTATGCCCTTTTTCATGCCTTCGACATGGCTCTTCGCACTACCTTCAAGCTCATCCAACCCTGCAACAATCCGGTCTGTGATACCGTAAGTTTCATCAAGAAAAGTTAAGCCTGCAGTCCCTAGCAACCCAATAAAAACCACTGCCAAGATAGGGCCAATAGCTATTGTAGTAGCACCCAGACCTGTAGCAACTGCGATGGATAAGCCCGTTGTAATTCCGACTTTAACAATATCGGTAGCCAAGGTGCCAACCAGCCTGTTAAGAGTGACCTGATCAGTCAGAAAAAAATCAACCACTCGGTAAGTGGTGAGCAAAACGATGGTAAGGATACCACCTACTTTTGCGGCATTGATAGCGCCCGCTTTACCCAGTCCCATGGTAATTACCTTGGGGTTGCTGATTCCGTATCGGGTGCCAGTTAGAACCCTTCTTAAACCCGGATAGCCCTTAAGAATAATATGCGGCATGCCACGGTAGGTTTTTACATAGACTTTGGCGCCGATGCCACCAAGATCACCGACCAGTTTCGTCAGTGTTGCTATATCACCACCGGATGAATAGTAATTCGCGCCGAACTCGAGTTTACTTTTGATTTTCTGCCAGGTTTGTTGGATTTGAGTCTTGTTTTTAACTGAGATTGACCTGACTATTGCATCCATTTCTTCAATTGAGACCAGAAATACTTCATGTCGATTTGAGCGTATAGTCTGTTTTAAGGCTTGTTTTTCCTGCTCCGTGAGCATGACTTTCTCCCTTTTCCTTGTCTGGGTCTAAATCCACAGGCTGATAACCAAGGCCTGATACCGTCACCATGTTTAATTGCTTTCTTTCCTTACTGGCACTACCAATTTCACACAGTATAATTAATGCAAATCTACCATTTGCCATAAAGCGAGACAAGCACCAGTGTAACCATTCAATAATTCCACAACAAAAACATGTGGTTAACTATTGATAGTTGTATTCACAATACAATTTCTCTCTGCTGCCCCGCTAGCTTTGAAGCGAGTACAAATGCAGGATATGGAATTGGTGTAGCCTGCTAAAGACCGTCTGACCGTTTACAGGTATCCTGATGCATGGCCCTTTGGCCGCATGGACGCGGCAGTCGAGCGGCCACGGATTATGCACAGCCGTAGGATGCGGTGAGGGACGAACCGCATCATTATTCCCATGCCACATGCGATGCGGTTCATTCTTCACCACATCCTACACCCCTAAATCTTTATCAGCCATTATCGAATTAGACCGTGCATTACTTGCCCGGCATACTGTTTACTGACCGTCGGCAGCGGGGAAGCTGCCGTCGAGCGTACAGGGATGTATTTACAGCGTGTCCGTAAACAGTATGCCGGGCAAGTAATGTACACCTTAGCCTGTTTCCATATTCTTGAAGCCTGCATTCATAAACGTTTTCTAAATCTTTATCGTCGCAAGACTGCAATCCATCGATAAAAATTCAGCATACTCACCAATGCCCCGGCAACATAGGTAAGCGCGGCAGCCAGCAGTATCTTGCGCGCGGCCGGCATATCCTGTTCAGACAGGTAGTTGCCTGCTTCCAGTATGGGCAACGCACGCGAAAAGCTCGCATTCCATTCCACAGGCAGTGTCACCAGTTGCACCACCACGCCCAGTAACATACCCGCCGCTGCAACCAGCAACAGCCCGCCACCTACCGACGGCACGCGCGTAACAGCCGCCAGTACCGGTGCGATCATAATAATCCCAATCGACACTTTCTGTAACACCTGATACAAACCAACAATGCGTGTACGCCAGTGAAACGGTGCATAATCACTGGCGTGTTGGTGCGCATGCCCAACCTCATGTGCTGCGACCACAACGGCGGTCAGATTACGTCCGTTAAACTTGTCCTCGGTCAGGCAAACACGTTTTTGCTGTGGGTCGTAATAGTCCGCTTTTTCATCACTTTCGACACTGACCTGTTGCAGGTGTAGCTGCCCCAGCAGGTGCTCGGCAAACTCGCCACCGGTCCCGGCCAGATCCGGTCGTTCCGCTGAATAGCGTTTAAGTACAGTGTTTACCCACCATGAAGGCCCAAAGATGAGAATCAATAATAATGCCACTACCAGGACGATCAGCATGTCTTTTTACAGGCCAGCAGCCCGGCCGCAAGATCAGGGTAAACCGGATCAACGCCCAGGTGCTCACGCATTAAAGAATTATCGATACGTTTCGATTCGGCCAGATAACTCAACATACCGGCCGTCAGTTGCTTGTCTGCCTGTGTGCGACTGATCACCGGCGGACGAGCCAGACCCAGATAATCGGCAACCTGGTTAAAGTAATCAGTCATGGTTGAGGGATGGCCATCGCAGATATTATAAATTGCGGCCGGATTATCATGGCGTACCACAGCCATGCAACTACGCACCAGATCGGTTGCGTGGATGCGGTTGCTCCAGGGTGATTCCGTTTCAGATAATACCGGCGCCCCGCTTTGCAGTCGTTTTAGCGGTAGCCGGTTCGGCCCGTAGATGCCTGGCACACGCAGAATTACCGCAGATGTCCCAATGCCTTGTGCCCAGCCGGTAAAGACCTGTTCGGCATCAACACGTCTGCGCGCTCGATCAACTAGCGGGGCAGCAGGCCGGTCTTCTGTAATCCAGTCGCCCGCACAGTCGCCGTAAATCCCGGTGGTACTGATGAGCACCGCACGCTCTGGCGGAGGACGCGTCTCATCGCCTGTCAGGGCTACTGTAAAATGGCACATACGCGTATCGTTTACCCCGCTTGCAGGGGGTGGGGCAAGGTAGTACAACCAGGCATTCTGTATATCAATGAGGCCCGATGCCAGTGGCTGATCAAGGTC
>ENA-ORDP01001200-ORDP01001200.1-marine-sediment-metagenome-genome-assembly--contig:-NODE-1200-length-14687-cov-3.120284_pt1 | contig 14687 bp, 10 predicted proteins | sample MGYA00248627_ERZ508539 | MGnify/ENA primary metagenome ERZ508539 (study PRJEB26208, sample SAMN05571518) | marine sediment metagenome | biome: deep sea; feature: Hydrothermal vent; material...
AACAGGCCATTGGGCGTATTGATAGTTTGCGTTTATATGCTGAACGACAGAATCAAAAATGGTGTCAGGGTATGACCTCCAGTGCGGCCTTGTTTAGCCCGTAATTACTTAAAAGCGCAAGTTGTTTCCTGGACCATTGGTCTTTACCGAGTAAAGGCTGTGAGTGGTAGATTTATAAAAGGTGTTTAATGATTAATATTGAATGTCAATATATTTAAACTGAATCCAGTTTTAAAAATTGCATTTTGTTGATTAGTTGAAAGGACTATTTTTTTGCTTGATATTTAAGACTTTTAGGATTGATATAATATGTGGGTGTCTTAGATTTTGGTGCTGAAGAAATCGTATTAGTGGACAGATCAAATATTTTTCTGATTAGTTTGTCAGAAAAAATAGACCCAAACCCCGTGCTTCACTAATAAAATAAGATGGTAAAGAAAATGAGGAATTGCAGTAATCCCCAATTTTTTGTAGAATTAACCTCATAATATTACAAATGTAAGCAGTTGATTTAACAGGGGGGATTTATGAAAATTTATATCTCAAGCCGTCGTCAGGCTTTTGTTGTTGTTCTTGGTCTTTTATTAACAGCTTGCGGTGGTGGTGGGGGCAGCAATGCAGCTTCGGACACTATTCCAGAACAATATCTTTTTATTGACCAGGTAGACATTCGCCTTAATGTTGTATCTACATCAAATTCAATAACAATAGCTGGCATAGATACCTCTTCACCAATAAGTGTTTCAGGTGGAGAGTATTCAATCAATGGTGGGGCATTTACTTCAACAGCTGATGAGGTTGTAAATGGTCAGGTCATTGTGGTCAGGCAAACCTCATCGAGCAACTTTTCGGTTACCTCTGACGCAATACTGACTGTTGGTGGTGTGAGTGATACATATAGTGTGACCACCATTTCTGAAGACGTTGTACCAGATCAGTTTATTTTCACGGATCAAACGAACGTACCACTATCTTCAATTATTCAATCAAACAGCGTTACCGTTGTAGGCATTAATTCAAACTCTCCAATCAGCGTCGTGGGGGGAGAATATTCAATCGATGGTGGGGCGTTTACTTCTGCAGCGGGTTCTATTGTAAATGGACAATCTATTGTGGTACGGCAAACCTCATCAATTAACTTTTCGGCAACCACTAACGCAACGCTAACTGTCGGTGGTGTGAGTGATACGTTAAGTGTAACCACCATTTCTGTAGACGTTGTTCCAGATCAATTTATTTTTACGGATCAGATAGAAGTCCAACTATCGTCAATTATTCAATCAAACAGCGTTTCAGTTATGGGCATTAATTCAAGTGCGCCTATCAGCATTGTTGGAGGAGAATATTCAATCGATGGTGGAACCTTTACATCGACTGCCGGTTTTATTCTGAATGAACAAATCGTTCAAATTAGACAAGCTTCTGCTAACAATTTAGCTACAACAACTGATGCGCTGCTTTCTATCGGTGGCGTGAATGATACATTCAGTGTAACGACCATCGTAGATGACATTACGCCTGATCAATTTAGTTTTTTTGATCAAATATCAGTACAGCTAGATTCAGTAATTCAATCTAATAGTGTTACTGTGTCAGGTATCAGCACAGGTGTCTCAATCTCGATACAGGATGGAGAATACTCAATCAATGGAAGTGCTTTTATTTCTATATCAGGATTTGTTCAAAATGGACAAGTAGTTGTAGTTAGACAAACTTCATCAAGTAACTTTTCAACTATAACGGATGCAGTACTTACTATTGGTAGTGTAAGTGATACGTTTAGCGTAACTACATTGTCAGATAATTTGGCTCCTACCGCTGCTATCGAATTTCCACCACCATTCTCAGTAACTGAAATTGACGATGCCAATATTGTTGTTACTGGCACAGCGCAAGACAATAGTTTAATAAGCACAATAAGAGTTAACGATGTTGATGCGACATCAACTAATGGTTTTGAAACTTGGCAAGTGAATATACAGCTTGTTCAAGGAATGAATAATATAACTGTAGAGACACTCGATACATCGGGGAATTCAAATAGTACTGCGACAACAGCTGAGATAATATATAAGGGACCTGAATTACCACAGATGATCGATCTTGTTCATGATAGCGTTAATAATAGATTACTTATTATGACAGGGAAATCTTCATTAACGGTACAACTGATTGAAATAGATTTAACAACGAATGCGAGAAGAATCATTTCAACAAGTGATCAATCTGGGGGTGGGAATACATCCGGCGTATTATTTTCAAATATTAAATCTATGGTTCTTGACAGCGCAAACGGTCGTGTAATAGTTCTTGATAGTGGGAATGATGCTCTTGTTGAAGTTAACCTGTTAAATGGTTTTAGAACAATTATATCGGATGTGGATGTTGGTACTGGACCAGTTTTCGTTAATCCAACCGATTTCGCGTTTGATAGTATAAATGATCGCATTTTTGTAACAGAAACGGATTTTAACAATAGAGCTATATTGTCAGTTGATCTAACAACAGGTAATAGAACGGTAGTATCAAATCTAACGGTGGGTACTGGTGATTTTCTTTTTGGACCAACATACATTGTATACGATGGAGCAAATAATCGAGTAGTTGTTCTTGATCAAGGACAAATCAAAGCTGTCGATGTTACGACAGGCAACCGATCGGTAGTTATAACTCCTGCAAGGTTAGGTGGTAACGTTCAAGATATTGTTTTCGATGCAGCCAGTTCAACTTTTTATGTCACTGATAGAAATACTCTTGCTGTGTGGGCTGTTGATTTACAGGCCGGTACCACCAACATTATATCAGATGCAACAACTGGTACTGGTGAGATATTTACAGCCGGAATAAGAGGTATAGATCTAGATTCTTCTGGTTCAGTTATCTACTTATGTGAAAATAGCTCACTGGATAGAATTTTTACAATTGATATAAGTACTGGTAATCGTAATGTCATTTTGGATAGCCGGGTTGGTATTGGTCAACAATTAGTTGGGAGCAATTCTATTGGAATCGCAGCGGTTATAGAAGATACTGCCAATGAAAGATACCTTGTTGTTGATAACGGATATCAGGGGGTCTATGCCATAGATAATATGACAGGAAATCGATCCATCTTTTCAAATAATACTACTGGTGCGGGAATAAATTTAAGTACACCTGTTGATATTGTATTAGATAGTTTAAATAATCGAGCTTTGGTCCTGGACTCAACGCTGGATGCGGTCATTGAAGTGAATTTGAGCAATGGAGATAGAACGATTATATCGGATTCAACAAACGGTACTGGCACAGTTTTCTCTAGTCCAATATCTTTGGACATAGATTCTAATGAAAATTTACTCTATATCGTAGATGATCAATTAGATGCGGTATTCATGATTGATCTAGTAACGGGAAATCGGACTATTATCTCTGATGCGACTATTGGTAGTGGTATAACATTTAGTCGGCCATCCGGTATTGTTAAATTGCCTAATCAAGACACTCTAATCGTTGTAGACAGGCAATTAGATTCAGTTTTTTCTGTAGATCTACTAACAGGCGATAGGATTGTTATATCAGATTCATCAACTGGTGGTGGGTTTGCAATCACGGAACTTCTCGATGTTGCAGTAAATTCCAGGGAGAATATGCTTTATGTTCTCGATGGCTTTCCTGGTAGAAATATTTTAAGAATAAATTTACAATCTGGTCTGCGTGAACTACTTACCAATATAGCTACTGGAGAAGGTCCTATAGTATACTCAGGGTTTAAAGGGATAAGCTTTAATAACAGTACTGGAAGGATGTTAATGATCTTGAACGATAGCACGCTCTATAATCATGTTCGAGCAGTTGATGTTTTTAGTGGAGATCATGTTTTAATAACTAAATAGTATTGTAGAATAGGTAGTTAGTATAATGTGTGGGTGTCTTAGATATTTGTTCGTATGCTTCGATATCATTATTTAATCAAGTGTCACATTACGAAACTCGGCGATATCGGATTGATGATTATTACTTGTCGGTAAACCGGGTCGGACCAAGCTAACCGATTGAAATTTAAAAATAAAGTCATCAAAAATAGCGGTTCTAGTCGTTTAGAACGGTGTTTTTGCTATCATAATGGTGTGTTTAAGGAAGGAAAAAATCGGACCGGATACCTCAGGGCCAGAGTAAAAACTCATTCCCCTTTTCCCCGCCTCACCCTTAGGATCTAGGTATCACGATTCATATGTTTTTTGGTTTTGCTGGTTGCCTGTGCGGTGAATGGATCGTCTGGCCAGTAGTGTCGTTTGTATTTTCCACGCAGATCTTTTTTTACATCATGATAGGTGGTTTTCCAGAAGCTGTTTAAGTCTTGTGTTACCTGCATGGGATGTCGCGCCGGGGATAACAAATGCATCATCAGTTTGCACTGACCATTTAATAGGGTGGGCGTGTCGTATAAACCAAAAACTTCTTGTAGCCTGACGGCAAGTACGGGTTGCGCCGGGTCGCTGTAATCTATGTTCACAGCGGAACCACTGGGTACGCTGATTCTTATCGGCGCTAATTGCTTTATCCGTTGCTGTTGTTCCCAGCTGAGCTGATTTAAAAGCAGGCTATGACAATCGAGTTTGAAGCATTGCTTGAGACTGTTTTCGTTACTTAAGTGAGGTTGTAACCATTCATCTAGCGTGTCGTTTAGCATCTGTTCTGAAAAATCGGGAAAAGGCTGATCAGAAAACTGTTTTTTAAGAGATGGATTGTTATTAAGATGGTGGTTAATAAATTGCACACGTTGTTTTAGGCTGTTGGCCCGCGCGCTCCAGTTTAGGCATTCTAGTCCCGTATTTCTGACTGCCTGCATCAGGCACTGTTGTATCGCATCTTGAGTTTCTGTGTTTTTTACATCGTGCAGGATTGATTCCTGAAGAATTATTTTACCAATGCGACGGGTCTGTTTTGCTTCAACGCGTTGTGTGCTTTCGTTCCATTCAACACGTTCTTCGTGCTGAATGTTATCAATAAAATATTCCTGCAATTGTTCGGCGCTAATATCTGCCGCCAGATAAATACAGGCTTCACCCTGTTTGGCACCCAGGTTGGCGACCACAATATACTCATGTCGATGGTGCTGAAAATAGGGCGGAATAAATGCGCCTTTACCGTTACTGAGTAAATAACGTGCTTCGTTGCCGTTGCGTCGTTTGGCGATTCTGTCGGGGTAGGCGTAGGCCAGAAGCACGCCGCTTACATTATTGTCTGGCGTCTCTTTTTTTAGTTCGTTCTTGTTTAGCGCCGCTTTGTTTTTTGTCGTTTGGCTGCACTGTTTAACTCGCTTAAAAAAATCATCGGCAGTTTTTATGATGCGTTTGCATTGCTGGCTATTTATGCCGTGATGGTTTGATTTCCCATGCATAAGAACATTAAGCCTGTCATGAATGTCGGCACTTTGCTGGATTCTATTTTGTGCATTAGCCTGGAATATATCTTTCTCGGTGAGCAGGCTGGCGATCAGGCAGGCGTGATATGCCTGATCCAGTTTTAGTGCCGCCAGCATCATGTGTGCTAAGCGTGGATGCGTGCCCAGTCTCAACATGTCACGGCCGTGCGCATTAATTTTGCCGCTGTCATCTATGGCGTTGAGTTGTTGCAGTAGTGTTTTTGCCTGTTCGGTGGCACTGATTGGCGGCAGATCCATCCACTGCATTTCATCAACCTGGGTCACGCCCCAGTTGGCCAGTTCCAGCACCAACGATGACAGGTCGCTGTTTAAAATTTCAGCCGATGCATGTTTGAATAAACGTGGTTGTTGCTCTGCCGTCCACATACGGTAACAGACACCGGCGGATAATCTTCCGGCGCGTCCACTGCGTTGCTCGGCTGAATCTTGTGAAATGGCTCGGGTGTTGAGTCGGTTCATGCCCGAGGCAGGGCTGTAATCCAGCATGCGCTCCAGTCCCGAATCAATCACACAGCTAATGCCTTCAATGGTGATACTGGTTTCTGCGATATTGGTGGCCAGGACAATTTTACGCATAGCGTTATTACTGGGTGATGCAATAGCCAAATCCTGTTGCTGTTTGTTTAAGCTTCCATGTAGCGGTGCAATCAAAATATTCTTGATCGGTTCGGTCTCCAGGATTAGTTTTATCTGTTTGGACAGCTGGTTAATTTCTTTGACACCGGGTAGAAATACCAGGCAGTTACCTTCGTGTTCATGAATGAATTTTTTGACTGTGTTAGTCAAACTTATCATCAGTTGCTGCTGTGGATTTGTGTTGTTCTGACTGATCACTTTATCGAGATATTTGTTTTCGACAGGAAAGCTGCGACCTTCGCTCTGAATGATCGGTGCGTTATCTAGCAGGGTAGCAACAGCATCAGTATTCAACGTCGCCGACATCACCAGAATTTTTAAATCCTCGCGTAAAATCTGTTGGCTTTGTAAACACAGTGCCAGTGATAAATCTGCATGCAGGCTGCGTTCGTGAAATTCATCAAAAATAACCAGCGCGTTTTTCGTAAGTTCCGGGTCAGCCTGTAACTTGCGCGTTAAAATACCTTCGGTGACCACCAGTATTTTTGTTTTATCACTAAAGCAGTTGTCCTGGCGAATCTGGTAACCCACGGTTTCACCGACTTTTTCATTGAGTAAAAAAGCCATGCGCGCTGCTGCATTGCGTGCAGCAAGTCGGCGAGGTTCGAGCATAATGATTTGCATATCACCTAACCAGTTCTGGTCGAGCAAGGCGATGGGTACGGCGGTGGTTTTTCCTGCGCCCGGTGGGGCTTGTAGTACAAGACGATTGTGAGTGGTTAATTTGTCTTTGATGTCTGGTAGAGCATCATTGATGGGGAGGGTTTGCATGGGGAGATTATAGCTGAAGGTAAAGCACAAACACTTGCAATAAAGTCTGCAAATAGGGGTCAGAGAGCACCAACAGTAGGCGCTTTAGGCGATTGTCCCTAATATCAGAGAATATTATTCTCTGACCCTATTTCTGCAGACATCACCATACGCTATGCTTTAATTAACATAACCATTCGCAAACCAATTACATTAATGTTACAGGGGCATCCATGGCTACCGAGAAATCAGTCAAAGAAAAAGCGGCACAGGTTTTAAAAGACCTGGAAAAGACCAGTGAAGTGATGCTGGCCGAGCTTGCTGAGCAGTACACAAAAGTAAAGCATAAAGTTGGCGAGATGGCTGAAAGCGTTTCTGACAAGGTCGTGGATACGACACATGACTTTAAGGAGAAAGTTACTAGCGAAGATACAAAAGAACAGCTCAAGAATTTGATTCAGCATGTCGAAGAATCAAGCCAAATGGCACGAAAACGCTTCAATGAAAGAATGGGAGATCTCAGCCAGCGAGTTGCCAATGCAATTGAAAGTTTAAAAACACCAACAAAACCCAAAAAGAAAAAGACAACCAAAAAGAAGGTGGCAAAAAAGAAAGCCGTCAAGAAAAAATCTGCCAGGAAGAAAACGGTTAAGAAAAAATCAAAAAAGAAATCTGCCAGGAAAAAAACGGCTCGTAAAAAATAGCGTACCCCAAAATCCTTTTAACACTAAGGGTGCCAGGTCTTGAAAAATCACATTTATGTAGCTTTGCAAGACCTGTCCCTCTTATTTAGAGTAAAAACTGAACCTGGCTATTTATCTTTCTTTTTTTAAATATTTCAGCTCGGTTTCAATGAGTTTTTTAAGTTTGTCGCGGCAGTTTATTTCCTTGCAATCAGCGACCTGAATAACGTTGGGTGATTTATTTTGAGTATTTTGCACACTATTATTCGATCGCATACAATTGGTAATCATCATTGACCTGTTGTAAAAAATGGTAATCGGGTTTTGCGGAAATAATTTGTTTTTCCGTTTCGTGCACCAGAAACATCCATCGTTTCCAAACCAGTTGGATTGGTATGTCCATTTTCTTTAATGCGTGCCGGTGTTCAATAGTCACTACAATAACGGCCGCATAAGTGACCATACGCCATGCTAGTTTAAAGGCAAGTTTGGGCAGGATGCTTTGTGTATAGAGCCTCAAGAAGTCACTGTGAAACTTCAGGTGGGCCTCTTCATCATTCGCTAATTCTTCTAATAGACAGCGTAACTGCCCCTCAGGTAATCGCATGGCAAGCAGTTTGTAATAACAAATCCCGACGACTTCAGCGGCGAGCAGCACCAGAGTCTTTAAGCGCAATCCCATTAAACGCCGACTGAATACAAAAAGTTTCGCGGTCCAGTTATGATGAATGCATTGTCCGCCCAATGACGTGACACAGCAGGCCAGAATATCAGCATGGCGGTGTTCTTCGTCGACAAACCATTCAATGGATTTACAATAAGCAGGGTCAATACCATGCAAAGGGCTTTTCTGTGCTTGCTGTATAACGGTGCCTCCACCGGACTCACCCAGTTGAAAGATGGCCAGTGATTTAGCCAGCTCGGGAGACCATGAGTAGTGGGAATGGTCGTCAATGTTTTGCGGCAATGGACGGTCACGCCGTGAAGCAAATAACATTGTCCAGCGTTGCCAGTTTACGTTTACGTTATTACGGTGATATAACCAGGTTCGTACGCGACGTTTTCCGATTATGTTCATGATGAACGTAATAAAGATAATTTTTAAATCAAGTAAAAACGATTCGTTCTTCAGGTAGGTTTTATCATAGAGCCATGAATGGTGGATGCTTCGGCCTGCAAAAAGTTGTGCCAGACCGGTAATGCCCGGCTTGATATGCCAGCGTGAGATGAAGTAACGCTTATCCCAGCCGATTCGTTGAATATCTTCAAATATGAGTGGACGAGGGCCGACGACACTCATGTCACCTTTTAAGATATTAATAATTTGGGGTAACTCATCCAGTCCGGATTTTCTTAACCAGCGTCCTACGTGGGTTATTTTTCCGTCGTGCATACTGCGAAATTTATAGATCGAGAAGGGCCGCTTGTATTTCCCCAATCGCTGTTGTACGAATAAAACCGGGCCCCGGTCATCGAATTTTATGAGAATAGCTATTAGTAGAAAGATTGGTAGAAAAAACAACAGGCCAACTATAGCCATAGATACATCAAAATAACGTTTCACAAAACCACTCCCGTTTAGGATTACTCACAACAAGTCTAGGATGAAAAAGTGGCGAGACTGGATATCAATTATGACGAATTATGATTGAAGTTTTATTGGACTGAGCCGAGCCAGGTGGCTAATATAAATATCACAGCCTATAATTCCAGGTCAGACCTCGAATTGTGATCTCATATCATTGATAGTAAAATATTACGGCATGTTGATTTAAAGGGCTTAGAAGTTTTTTAATGCTAAGCACAAGGGATGTCAAGTCTTGCAAAACCATATTCGCGGTTGCTTCATGTTATCGAGTTTTTGTTTAAAAGTTTAAAACCCAATGGGGTCAAAACCCAGAGGGGTCAGTGTAAACCTACCCATTTATCTTTCTTTTTTTAAATATTTCAACTCGGTTTCAATGAGTTTTTTAAGTTTGTCGCGGCAATTTATTTCCTCGCAATCAGACGCGTAGCGACAGTCGAGATTAACATCAATTACCAGCTCATCTACAACATCCAACATGCATACCAGCGCAATTTCTTCCCGCTCGGTTTCTGATTGGGCCTCTTGTAATAGTTTGATCGTGCTTTCCCCATGTATGAAACGTTTTCTGGCAAAATCAGCAATTCGATCAAAATCATAGTGCCCAAAACAGCCTGGATTATGTCTGGCCATAGTGCTTATACTTTATAACCTCACACCTTGTTTATTTTAACTTCCACCTAAATTGTAGATCGATTTTATATGGAACTATTTGACTCAGATCAACGGCAGCATAAATAGTATAAAAAGTCACAAAAGGGGTACTCAGGGTCGAACCAGGCCAGCACTCTCTAATTTGTTGAAAGCAAAAAATAAAATGTTTCAAAATGATGATTTAAAGGGCTTAGAAGGGGCTTTTTGATACTAAAAAGGGTTGTTTAAGCAGTAGGGGGTCGAGCCTGAGCCTCTACACCTTATACTTGCGGTGTTGGTGCATCCATTTAAATAATTTAGCGAAAATGGGTTAATAATTGGATTTTCGTGTAACAACCAGGATAATTACAAAAAACAATCGTTGATTTGTTACACGGTCAATTTTAGGATGGGTGTCATTGTAGATTCTCGAATCAACCGATCAGGGACGCGACTATGAGTGAGAAGATCACTGGCACGACGTTGGCCGAAAAAGGACTGCCGTTTAGCTGGGTAGATCGTTTCCTCAAGCCGATCTCGAAACTGGCTGGATGGGTCAGGGGTCTGCAAACTGGGCGTGTCGAAATCGTTTTCTGGCTTCTGGCTCTACTCGCACTAGTTCCGGCGATACGTGCAGAACTGCTCTCCCTATCACACTGGTTACAGGGGATCGGTCTGAACTATACCGTCGCCTGGATCGAGCAACTATTCTCGTTTATCACAAAGGAACGGTCGGTTATCGTGCGGGTGCTGATCGTGACCGCGCTTGTGCTGCTACCTGCGTTTGTGCTGTTCGTGATCGCCGTTGCTCATCGACGTTACCTGCGGCTGATTGCGCTGCTTCCCTATTTTACAATCATGCTCCCTTATCTGGCGATGATTTTGCTTGATAACAAGAGTTCAGCGTGGTGGTTTACCTGGGCCAATAGTGTTTATGTAGTTTCGGCATTTGTGGTTTTTCTCTATTTTATTGTCGACGGAAAGGTTCGTTCGTTATATTTTTTTCTGTTCGTCGTCTTTCTCAGTATTTTAAAATTAGTTGATAGCCTGCTGGTATGGCATCACATCATTGAGTTTGTGGCGGCGAGTCTGGTTTTGAGTTTGATCTACGAGACCGCGCGTCAGAACTGGCCATTGCTGAAACAGCTGGGTCGGCATGGGGCCCTGGTACTGTTACGTCGAACCTTCAGTTTGTGGTCTCCGACCTTGCTGCTGATCGCGTTAGGGCTTTGGATTAGCCAGCAGATCACGTCTGGGACTGAACAGATGTTTTATGAAAAGGACGTCGTCACGCCGTACTGTCTGTTTAATGACGCGCGACCGACCCCTCAGCCTGTCGGGGAACTGGAATCGCCTCGTGACGAGCAACAAACAATACTCTATATAAGGTGTCCACAAAAACGAACCGTACTTACTCGCGATGAGATTGCGGTGATCAACAACGATCCTGAGCCGGATTGGTGTGCGCTAAGTGATGAGGCTGAGCAGAGGCGAAAAAGATTTACGCCGAGGTTGATCTCCTTTATTTGTCCTGTGGATTATCATCAGGTTGATGGCGAGCACGTGTACAAGTTGTCCCGGGCGCCTTTCTTTGTCAGCCTTGATCAGACGGTCGTCGACAGGTTTCGTATCATGCAAGAGAAACTCAATGTGGCAAAGAGGATGTTTCAGGATGCCCGGTTTCGTGATCCGGTTCTGGTTGGTCGTGAGGCGCGTCGGATGTTCAGCTTTGTGCCACGCGATACCGGATTGATTGAACAGGAGTGTGCCTTTGCTGACGCGAAGTGTTGTGTTGCGAACCAGGTTAAAAGCACTCTGAATGATGCCTACGGAGATATTCGTAGCCGGGCAGAAACAAGGTTTGTTGCCAACGCAGTTGCTCGAGCCAACGCAGGGAATCTCAAAGTTAACCAGGCCGTGAACGCGGCTAAAAGGGAACTTGATCAGTCACTCAAAACATTACAACGCCAAACGCGAAAGACGATTAACGATATTTACCAGACGAGCAAGGTGATCCAGATACTGCTGATGGCCTGGCTGATCATTATCGCCATCAAGAGTTTTCTCTATGTATTCTCACGCGTGATCTTCGACAAGGGTACCGATATTCACGTCGACCTTCTTGAGCAAGAGGTGGATGCCAAAGAGGGGGTGGTCAAACACATGCAGGAGATCACGATCCCGGGCGACTATCCCTACGATCTATATTACAAGTGCAACTATCAACCGTTGGGACCCGCACCACGATTTAGTATCCCACAATGGCGGTCGTCGTTGCTGTCGCGTATCCGGTTTGGTGCATGGAACATGAATCGCGTTGATATGCCGCTTGATAATGATCGTGGTGTTACCTTCAATGCGATTGAAGCGGAGTATCTGGTCGATTGGCACATGGAAGAAGGTGAGGAGATCATCTTTAGTTACGGAAATTTCGTGGCGATGAATGAGAATGTGGAGTTACGTACCGTTATCAGCCTACGAGTCGCAACCATGTTGATGGGACGTTTTATTTTCCATACGGCGCGTTGCAAAAGCGGTTCGGGGCGGCTGATCTTGCGTACCCGTGGCAAGCCAGCAACGGCCGAGCAGGTACGGCAGAGTATTCCGTCATCACGGTTGATTGCCTGGAACCGCTATGCACGATTCTCTGTTGACAGCCATCTGGTTTCAATCTTCGGCGCAGTGACGTCGATGACGATGGCAGACCGCAGGGCATTCTTGTGGTCGAGGCCGATGCGCGTAGTGGCGGCATCATGATCGGTACACTTCGTTTTGCGAAGCACTTTTTGCTGCCGGTTTAGAGACATAATATTTTAATCATCTCGGTTACGCGCTTTGTGACTTCTTTTAGTCGTTGCAAATCATCGACTGGATTAATTTTATCAAGGCCAAGATTTTTGAATGCGGGGATATCACATAATGGCGGTCCCTTGATATTTTTGCCGCCGACGAGTGGTGAATGCAGCAGCGAGATCTGTACTAGTCCGACATAATCGGGCGAATCATCCGTTGATTGCCACTGCCAATCGTATGCATGTGCTGCTACGTCACATAGTCCTTCATCAAAGTCCCAGTGTTCCAGCAGCATGCTTCCAACCTTACCTTTGAGCTTCTCAATAGTCGATTCGAGATTTCCTGCCTGATGTGATAGTCCAGGATAAATATCGGCAACAAAAAGTAACGGGATGACACCGATATCATGTAACAAACCAGATAAAAATGCACGATCACGATCATAACCAGGAATATTCCGAGCTAACACATAAGCTATAACACCTGTGCGTATACTGTTTTCATAATATTGTGCCATTGTTTTCTTTAATAATACGGAGTCGGGTTTGAATAAGCCTCTTAACGTAACGCTGATCACGATAGCGTGTATCGCATCCAGACCAATTTTAGAAATCGCATTTTTTATACTGGTTATACTTTGACTGCCTCTAAAAATAGGGCTGTTTGCTACTTGTATTACTCGCGTTGAGATGGCTGGGTCCGACTGAATGATACCCGCTATCTGACTAAGACTTAGTTCTTCTTCGGTAAGTGCACTTTGAATGTGAAGCGCCATTTCAGGGAGGCTGGGTAATTTAATTTCATCATGCAAAAATTTCTTTTCTATATCAGCGATAAGTTTGTCGTCGGCATTTTTCGGGATCTCGTCTTGTATTCTATCGAGGATCGTACTACCGCCTCCATCCCATGCATTACTGATATATTTATCGTAAATTTTTTCATCGATGAAGAGTGCAGTGCATGCGGATTTACATTTTGCCTTATATCCGGGTAGCCGTAATCGAAAGACAGGTTTCTGTGCTCGGGGTGTATCAGATTGAATGGTTTCTACTTTGTTTTCAGGATCGGTTACTTCAAACGTGCCAGATAACAAGTAGATTATCTTAGCCTTGTGTTTTTTTGCATCGAGCGTTTTTCCATTTTTGAACCCATGGATGTCTGAGTGGGTTGTTAAATCAACCAGAGCAATATCACCGAGAGAGTTAAAATCAGCCAATGATAATAATATTCGCACGCTAACCATAGTTATGATGTCAGGTAGTAGAATTCTATAAATTCTAGTCTACTTCTGCCTAAATGCCCAATTTTGTCAAGCTGGGTATGTAAAACCGGGTCAGAGAGCAATTGTTTCTAATATCAGAGAATATGCTTCTCTGACCCCAATTTCCGTTCCAATTCCTGTTTCATGCAATTTCCCATGATCATTCCCAATTAGACTAAATAACATGGACCCGCACACCTATTGCCAACAAGTATGATATGAATTAATTTCGTATCGCACTAACAGGACGTTGACGATATAAGAAATGACTCACGGAGGAGGTCAGTATGCCACGTGTCCGAAAAATTTAATTTCACTCGAAGATACTCCATACATTAATTGCGTTTTCCATTGTGTACCCAAAACACTTCGTGGGTCAGGCGGCTTCGACGCGCCTTGTTATGGGGTCCTGATAACTTTTTTGGAAAAAATACTCGCATCGAAAACAGTGGGTCGTTGACTGATTGCTGTTATTCACCGAGATGTTTGCGATCGAGGTTTGTGCCTATGCGGTGATGAGTAATCACTATCATGTTGTTTTGCATGTCGATGGTTAAATATGATGGACAGTGAAAATAGGAATGTTTAGCCAGAGTAAGACTCACTGCTTATATAGTATATAAGCATTATAATAAAGGACAAGGGTGTCTGGTCTTGCAATCTCATCTGTGTAGATGATCATCTCTCTTCCTGTAATGACATGCTTATTTATAATCTTAATACTGAAGAGAGAAAACATAAAAACCGTAGTATCCATAATGAATGCTCAAGTGATGTCAGAAAATGGTCCCAGTAAATGGGTGGTGTGATAACTGAACGTTGTTTATTTTGACTATAGTGTCTGCGAATTGATGTTTATCGCCGAATATATTAAAATTAGTGAGTTTAATAACAAACAAGGATGTTGAGATGCTTATT
>ENA-ORDP01001201-ORDP01001201.1-marine-sediment-metagenome-genome-assembly--contig:-NODE-1201-length-14685-cov-2.728913_pt1 | contig 14685 bp, 15 predicted proteins | sample MGYA00248627_ERZ508539 | MGnify/ENA primary metagenome ERZ508539 (study PRJEB26208, sample SAMN05571518) | marine sediment metagenome | biome: deep sea; feature: Hydrothermal vent; material...
GGTTTATGTGTCAAGCAAGACCGAACGTTTTATTTGAAGCAGGTAGAGCTTTTGGCCTATATCCTAATCGTACTGTTCTTGTAGAAGTTGGTGAATTACGCCCCGTAAGTGATCTTATTGGCCGTAATACAGTAAGACTCGGTTCTGAAAAAGCTATAAAAAGTTTTGTTAACAGGAGCTTCTTTTGCCACCTCAAGCGCTTTCGACTCTATATTTTTATACCCGTACACTCTTCCGATTTCTTCAATTAGATCTTCTTTTATTCGCAAGTCCAATCTCTCATCTGGAATAGCTACAACAAACCTCTCTTTATCTACCCCTGCAATTCTTCCATATCCAACAATATTTTTAAACATCTTTGCCTCGTCAAGATCTTCTATAACAACTTTCTCAGTCTGTGAACTCGTGTGTAGGATTTTCCCCTCACCAATATAAATACCGAGATGATCTACCCCCGACTCTACTTTAGTTCCCGGTAAGAATTCTACAGACTCTTTGTATATCCCAGTCTTAATTACAAAACCCGTATTCGAAAAAACTAAATCTCCAAACTTAAGATTGTCTTTTTTTATTCTTTCTGAAAAAACAAACTGGTCGACTGAAATCCTTGGTATTGCTATTCCAGCTTCTTTAAAAATCCACGCGGACAAAGATGAGCAATCAAAAACTAGAGGTGCACCATATGTAACACTTGCACCAGACTCATACTTCTTATCCAAAACCATTTCGGAATTAATAATTTTTTTTATTTTTTCTATTGGAACAATATCTTCAACATCAAACTCGAATCTGCCCCAAATATTCTCTACTTCTTTTTTTGTTATCTGTGTACCCAAAAGCCGATTTATTTCATCTAAAGACACACCTGCTTTATACTGGTTCGCCTTTCGTGGATATACATCAACAATCTCTCCAATTTTAACATCACCACCTCCTGCAATTTCTGAAATAAGAGCAGTAACTTTCTCCATCGCCTGCCGTGCAAGTTCCGGTGTTATTTCATTCTCAAAACGCTTTGATGAGTCAGTTAAAATATTCAAACGGCGCGAAGTTTTACGAACATTCACCGGTGCGAAATTAGCCGCTTCTAAAATAATGTTCTTTGTATTTTCATCCACTTCCGCTTTCTTACCTCCTTTTACTCCTGCGATAGCAAGCGAATCTTTCTCATCTGCGATTACAAGCACACTTTCGTCCAATTCAACCTCGTTGCCATCCAACGTAGTAATTTTCTCTCCCATTCTCGCCTTTCTTACCACAATCCCACCTTCCACTTTATCAACGTCAAAAGCATGCAGTGGCTGACCAATATCAAACATTACATAATTTGTAGCATCTACAATGTTGTTAATTGATTTCTGTCCTATTGTTTCAAGTCGCTCTTTTAACCAATCTGGTGAAGGACCAATCTTCACACCCTCAACCTTTCTGCCGACATATCGACGACACAAGTCCTGTTCTTCATTCTTTATTGAAATACTTTCTCCTTTAGTGATCTCTGGAAGTTCTTTGTTTGGGAAAGTGATGTCCATCTCCAAAAGAACCGCGAGTTCTCTTGCAACACCTCTATGTGCCAGGCAATCGTGTGCGCGGTTAGGCAACACATCAATATCTAAAATATAATCATCACCAACTTTTTTTACATTCTCAATTTCAAACGCGCTCAGAGTAAGAACCTCCTCAAGCTTCTCTACTTCAGGTAATTTTTTATCAAAATATGTTTGTAACCATTTATGCGAGACTATCATAATTAAAATTGATTAACTAAGCGCAAATCACCCGAATAAAGCTGTCTAACGTCGTCTATCCCGTACTTAAGCATTGCTATACGCTCAACACCAACTCCAAATGCATACCCTTGCCACTTGTCAGGGTCAATACCAACACCATTCAAAACATTCGGATGCACCATTCCTGCACCAAGAATTTCTATCCATCCACTTTGTTTACATGACGGACACCCATCACCTTTACACCTAAAGCAGACCATATCAATTTCAACACCAGGCTCCACAAAAGGGAAATAGCTAGGGCGAAATTTAATTTTTATGTCATCTCCAAAAATTTCTTTTAGTAGTTTATCCAACACACCTTTGAGATGCGCCATTGTTATATCCTTCCCAACCACAAGCCCCTCTATTTGGTGAAATTGTGTTTCGTGTGTTGCATCTGTCGCCTCATATCTGAACACCTTACCGGGAACAATTATTTTAAACGGGGGTTCGCTTTGTTCTTTCATTTTTTCTTCCATGTAACGAATCTGCACAGGAGAAGTATGTGTTCGGAGCACTGTATCTTTTCTTCCTTTTAGCCAAAAAGTGTCTTGCATATCTCGAGCAGGATGATCCTTCGGAACATTAAGAGCATCAAAATTGTGCTTTTCATCCTCAATTTCCGAACCATCCGCAACCTCAAATCCGAGTGATGAAAAAATAGTGCTGATTTCTCTTATTAATGTTGTAACGGGGTGGAGATGTCCCATTTCACCCTTTTCATCTGTTTGCTTATCCATAATGAGTAATTATACTCAAAACTAAGCAAAAAACAAAAAACTGCTGGAGTTTATATTACTACAGCAGTTTGTTTTAACAATATCATTATCTCATAGAAAATCGTGCGTCTGTTAATAATCTAGAGATAACTTTTTTAACTAAGACCCAAAATTAAATTGATCTAGTATTTTTTTTATACAATCACCTTTTTGGAAAACAAAAGGTGATTTTTTGAGAAAAACTTGAGGTTGAGTCTGTATCCATAAAGTAAGCTCGCTCATCACTAAATCAACGATTACTTGATTAGTATTTTTATTATAAGAAAAACCCTCAAGCTTTAAGTCTTCAGTTACGTGGATTACATTTTCCTTTTCAAACCTTATGTTAATCCAGTAATCAAAAACTTTCAACGCTTGTACTCTTGTTTTCATTTCTCACCTCCAGAATGTGAAAAAAATAATACAGAAATTTCTATAAAGAAGTTAGCACTTAATATTAACAATGTCAATATTTGAAAACTAGCCACAAAGACATCTGCTAGAGTCATGATGCGCGCAAAAGCCAAAGCCGGCTATCGTCGGTCTTTTATATTGCTGAGGCATTTGTTAAAACACTGATTACTCGCTACGCTACTTCTGTTTCAAAACATATAAAAATATCCCTCCTAGACGGAGAGGTATTTTTATATATTGGGGTCAGCAAGAGGATTCGGTCAGGAGTATTTTCCCTAACGGAAAAATCTCACGAAGCTTTGCACTTGATTATCTAATTCACTTCGCTTATAAGATAATCTACGCCTGCCTCGCGGCACTCGCCTTGTCTTTCGCTTCGCTCAGACAAACTCGTGCAACGCTCCGCCGTTCGTGACTTTGTTTTATTTATAAAACAAGAAGTGCCCTTGTGGTGAATCCTCACGAGAGTGCCACAGGGCACTCTCTCTGCTGGCAACATAATTAAAAATCGCACACAAAAGTGTACGATTTTTAATTATGGAGCCAGCAAGAGGATTCGAACCCCTGACCTGAGCTTTACAAAAGCCCTGCTCTACCAACTGAGCTATGCTGGCGTAATTTATTGTCACACTTTTGATTATTTGACTTTACTGCGCATCTCCCTTTTATGCTCCGATACCCTTTTAAGAAAGAAAGATGCGGCACCCTTTTTACTTACATTTCCTTTTCCGTTCATTGTATCAGAAAATACGATATATTTATCTGAAACGTGTTTCCCAGCTTTATTATACACATTCTTTCCTTTTATAAAAATAAAATGTACACATTTTCTGTAAAAATATTTAGATAAATAAATACATTTATCTTTAATCATATCAACTGGGATAATGTCACTAAAGACATCTTCTCTTTTTTTACCAACTTCACTATGCGCTACACGCATTATTTGATAAGAAAAAAGAGCAACAATTCCTACAATTGACACAAAAAGCATCGAGAATAATATAATAATTGAGGACATAATTTAAGTACTTAAACAGCGAACCTTGTGAAATTTGTTACTTCTGTACGTTCTCCAAACTTTTGCACCGCACCCTCCAAAAGCCCCTTTATTGTAACATCAGGATTTTTCACAAACGACTGCTCTAGCAATGTTCGTTCATTGAAATATGAGTTTAATTTCCCTTCAAGCATTTTTTTCTTTATCTCTTCCGGTTTGTCAGACTTTGCCACTTCACCAGCAAACATCTCCAACGCTTTCTTTTTGTCTTCTTCGGATATATCATCGGAAGAAATAAACTCCGGATTAGTTGCAGCACCGTGCATAGCAATGTCGTATGCAAGTTTCTTGAATTCTTCATTCTTTGCTACGAAATCAGTCTCACACGAAAGCTGTACCATTACTCCCACAGTACCGCCAGCGTGAATATATGCAGAAATAGTTCCAGCGCCCAAAGACCTGCCTGCTTTTTTAAGGGCAACTTCGCCACTTTTCTTTTTAAGTAGCATAATGGCTTTCCCCATATCTCCCTTAGCTTCTTCGAGGGCTTTTTTGCACTGCATCACAGAAATACCTGTTTGATCTCTTAATTCTTTGATTGTCTTTGTTGTTATCTCCATATATTATATTTAAAATTTACAGCTTACTGCTAAAAGTTCAGCATTTTCAATTAGGCTTGTTGTTTTTTAGCATCAGCCTCACTCGCCATTGTTGGTTTTGCGGAAGGAGGAGGAGTTGCTTGAAAATTGGTCTTGTATGCAGATGTAATAGCGTCCACAAAAAATACAATACTTGACCTGGAGGAGTCGTTGGCAGGAACAGGATAATCAATCTTTTTAATATTGCAATCAGACCCGGACAAGCTTACTATTGGAATCCCCGTACTGTCTGCTTCTTTTACCGCGATGCTTTCTGCTTCGGAGTCAATCACAAACAAGGCAGAGGGTTTTTGCTTCATTGGAAGCAATCCACCAAAATGTTTCTCCAGATTCTCAATCTCACGATCAATCATTAAACGTTCTTTCTTTGTATACATACCAAGCTCTCCTTTCTCTCTTTTTGATGTCAGCTCTTCTAGGCGCGCAATGCGTTTTTTAATCTCCGAAAAATTAGTTATTGTACCACCAATCCATCTGTTGGTTACATAAGGCAAATCCACAGAAAGCGCGGCATTCTTTACCACTTCTCGTGCTTCGTTCTTTGAACCAACGAAGAGTATCTGCTTGCCTTCTTTTGCTACAGACGCAACAAATTCTTTTGCGCGAGTCAAATATTCATCTGTTTTTTCAAGATTGATTATCTCAACAGTATTTTTCACACCAAAAATAAGAGGCTTCATCGAAGGATGCCTTTTTGATTTTGAATAACCAAAATGCGCCCCCGCTTTAAACATCTCTTCTATAATTCCTTTATTTTCTATTGTTTCGGTATTTGTCATATTTGTAACATATATAAGTATATAAACTCCTCAGCTCAAACATCGTTTACCCTCTTACCCTTCTTATAGAACAGAAGTCTACCAAATATATAGACAAAACGCAAATAGTATTACCCTTCCTGAAGCGCTTTCTCTTCTTCTGTGATGAAATCGATAATCGAGTCTATATTGCCACCCAATATACCTTCGACGTTGCTCCATGACTTTTTTATACGATGGTCGGTTACTCTATCTTGTAAAATGTTGTATGTGCGAATCTTCTCCGACCTGTCTCCAGTGCCAATCTGCGCTTTTCGTTCTCCCGCAACCTTCTTCGCCTCTTCTTCGCGTTTCATTTGCTCCAGCTTTGCAGATAATATCGCTAGCGCTTTTTCACGATTCTTCAACTGACTCCTCTCACTAGTACAACGAACAGTGAGCCCCGTCGGTTTATGTACAAGACGTACAGCCGTTTCCACTTTGTTTACGTTCTGCCCTCCAGCACCTCCAGAGCGTGAGAAGTCTATTTCCAAATCCGCCGGGTCTATTTCAAAGTTTATTTTTTTGCGCAGTGGCATCACTGCTACTGAGGCGGTGGAGGTGTGGATACGACCGGATTTTTCTGTTGCAGGAACGCGCTGAACCCTATGCACCCCTATTTCAAATCGTAGTTTTTTATACACATCTACTCCTTTTATCTCAAACGATGCTTCTTTATACCCTCCAACTTCACTTAAAGATTCATGCAGTTTTTTAAAATTCCAGCCCATCTTTTCAGCAAATTTTTCATACATACCCGCGAGATTGTATGCGAAAATCGCCGCCTCTTCTCCCCCCGCACCAGCACGAACTTCAAGAATAATTTCATTAGGGAACTCCTCTTCTTGTTTTTCCACCTTAAGAATCTCTTTTACCTGCGCAGTAATACCCTTCCTTTGTTCTTCAATACCTTTCAACTCCTCTTCCACAAGGTCTGCCATAGAAGCATCCCTCCTCGCCATCTCTTTTGTTTTTTCTTCTTCAACTAAAAGTCGCGACAACTCCTGCGCAAAAAAAGCAGTTTTCGGATTCTCTTTTAGTTCTTCAATGTTTAGTTTTTCTTCCATATTATTCATATCTATATATTACCTCAGTAAACAACCATCTCAAAACGAAGGACCGACCTTCGCCCAACGGCGAAGGTCGGTCCTTTTCCAGTTGTTTTTCCGATAGAGCGAGCTCATATCTATTTGAAAGCATTGTGCAGTCGTGCCAGAGCACGACGAGCAGAGCGACTCTGTGCGCACACAGAGAACGTGTGCTTTCAAATAGATAGAGTGAGCGGCCTTTATTTTTTCTTTGTTGCGGCTGCCCTTTTTTTGAACCTTTCTACTCGACCACCTGTGTCGATTATCTTTTCTTCTCCTGTGTAGAATGGATGACACGCGCTGCAAATCTCCACGTCAATGTTCTCCATAACAGAGCCGATTTTAAAAGTGTTGCCACACGCACACTTTACTTGCGCTTGTGGAAAATATGTAGGATGTATGTCTTTTTTCATTGAGAACACTTTAACAGAAAACTATTGATTTAGCAAATCTATATCCTTCTGGAAGGCTTGTGTCCTTTTTGCCACTTTATATCCATAGCTATATCTGGGATTCATATGCTTCGCAAGTCTTGAACCTCTTGACCCAAGCCCTGAGTAGTATTTTGCTGCAGTACAACTCCATATTTCAAATAAATTTGAAAAACCCTTTGGACCGGCACATCTGTCACGCGCATCACTTAAATAAAGAGCAGTGCCTGTAAATGCATCCAGATTGATAAAAGGCGATGGTACAGGAACCCCAAGCACTTTTGCTACGCGTTTCTTGTAACCATACCCTGTTTTAATATCCCACCATGTTCTCGGCATAAACTGCGCCGGCCCCATTGCTCCGCCATATTGACCATCGCGTGGAATCGGACACGATACGGGTTTTGTATTTGGGTTCATTCCCAATTCTTTCATTATTGCCAAAAATGACGGCTTTTGTGAATTACTCATCACCGTCCCGCTTTTGTTATTAGCTTTTTGATTGTATGTACATCGTCCCAGATTCCCGCCTATTTTGTCATTTGCGCCAGACTCTTGAAAAAGAACGGCGAGTACTAGTGCTGACTCCGCTCCAATACGTTCTTCGTATGGCGCAACAAGTGCCAAAGCGTCACCAAACGAAATCTCTGTTCCCCCAACAGTACGAAACATTTTTGTACGTATATTATTTTTTATTTTTTCTTTTTGCGCAATTGTTTGTTTATATTTCTTTACTTCTTTTTTATTTAAATTAAGTAGTCGCTCTTTCTCCGTTTTGTAATTTGCTGTCTTTCTCTTTTCTTGTTCTTTTGCAATCCTAAGACCTCGCTCATTTTCCTTTTTAGTTTCCAAGTCAAATTTAATTAATTCTTTTTTATTCTTCAAATTTTTTATTTTAAACAAGCTAACTCGTAAATCTTTTTTTAATACATCAAAGTTGTCAACATCAATAAAAAAATCTGATAAAGATTTATTAGAAAGAAGCGTCTCAACAAAAGAATACGACTCCAGTTCATTGGTTTTCCTTAAAAGTTTCGCCAGGGAGTCTTGGATATTCTTTGTTTTAACAACCAAACTGACTATTTCATCTTTTTTTGAAGTAATATCTCTGCCTAATTTTTTAATTTTTATATTTCGAGCATTAATCTCTGTTTTTGCTTTGTTTATTTTATAACTCAATACTGAAATATCACGCTCTATTGTTACAGAGTTTCGTTGCTTATTGTTGAGTAGGATTTTTTGCTCTTCTATTTCTTTCTCGCATTTCAAAAGAATAACTTCCAGCTCTTTATCTGATTTGCCGTCTATGTTCTCAACACAAGATATGTCTGAGTTTGCTTGTGCAAAAAAAACACCCCCAAAAAAAATACTCGAGAATATTCCCACGACAAAAAAAGAAGCTGTGAATATCTTGAACAGATGCGAATTATCGTCATTCATATACATAAGTATATTGGGAGTTGGTAAATTAGTAAACCCCACAACAAAAAGTGTCGTAAAGAAAATATTAAGAAAATATTTTCATTATTAGGTAAAGCGCCGTTTTGCAAAGCAAAACGGCGCTTTAAATACTATATATCCTTTATTGTTTGGAAAAAATTACACTTTATCTTCTTTCTCTTCTTCCTCTTTTTTACCCTTCTTCTCTACTTCTATATCATCGAGCTCCGCGGATGGCGATTCTTCCTCTTCTTCTTTCGCTACAGAAATTGATGCAATGATGTCATCTGCGTTGTTGGTAAGAATAATTCCACTTGGAAGTACTACATCTCCGGCAGAAATATTACTTTCAAGGTCTTTAAGTGATTTAATGTCCACCTCAATAGAGTGTGGCAGGTCTGCGGGTTTTCCTTTAATGGCAAGCTCATGAACAACTTTAACAAGCGACCCTCCAAGATCCTTAACGGCAGGCGCAGTCCCAACAAACTCCAGCGGAACATTAACCTCCACCTCTTTCCCTGCTTCTACGATATAAAAATCTACGTGAATCGGAATACTTTTTACAGGATCAAATTGCACATCATGAATAAGCGCGCTTTTTTTACCATCTGGTGTTTCCAGTGTTATCACTGTTGATTCTCCAGCTTCTTTTAAAACTTTTCCAAATTCTTTCATGGAAACAGCGACTGAAACAGCGTCTTCTTTCGCTCCATAAAGAACAGCCGGCATTATGCCTTCTTCTCGAAGTGTTTTTATGTTTTGAGATTTCTCTCTTGATTGTGCTTTTAATGTCGTCATAGTCACTAATATATACTATATCTTGCACAAAAAATCAACCCAACCCTCAAACATAAGACGTCGGACGTCTTATGTTTGAGGGTTGGGTTGGACTAAAAACCTTTATTTTTTAGATATTTTTTCCAAAATCGTATAATCATCCCCGAGCCGGCAAATAGCATCACAGTTATCTGTAAGATCTGAAGCAAGGATATATAAAACCTCTCGTTTATTTTCTTTAATTGATGGTCTTTCTAATTGGATTAGAACCTCTTTCTCTCTACTGTTTGGTATAACAATATAAAGTTTTGATTTATGAGATGGTAATGAAACAGATAAGTCAGTGAGGCGTAAAATACCTGAATATATTGAAGTACTTTTTTCAACTTCAAAAGCGCAAACTATTTTGTTTGTGTCTTTTTCAAACCACACCACATCAATCAAGCCAATAGTTTTAAAAACCTCTTGGGGTACTTCTAGTTTAGGAAATGTACTCAAACATAAGAAAGAAAACTTGTTATCCTTATATGTTTTGGAGCGGTCGTTTGAAGCGGCAATCACATCATATCCCAAAGCGTGTCCTATTTTTAACAGTTGGTATTGTAGTTTGGTATGAAGTTCGTTTTCTTGTTTCTCGTCCACAACTTTTTCGTGACGCTTTTGAATTTCTTTTATAATTTTTTCTCGCTCCTTGTCTGAAAGTAATTTTTCTTGTCCAACCAAAATATTATTTTTCCCTATTTCGTATAAAAATCCTGTAAACGCACCCAAATCATTAGAGAAGTGCCGTTTAAATTCTTCATTTTCCCGTATTATAACTTCCCGCATTTTAAGATAATCACTCCAAGAGCAGCCGATTTTCTCTCCGAACAAATTATTAAAACCATCTTTTATCGCCGTATTACACGGTGGAAATACTGTTGGATGTAAAAAATACAAAATACTAGCGACAGCAGGACCAAGTCCTTTGATATTTTTTTCATCCAATTTTATAATTTCTGCCAAAAGTGTTTCTTCATTGGTTGTGTTTAAGCAATTTTCAAGAAACTGACCAAAAGCCACTTTATTTTCTTCATTTTCATATATGTCAGGTATTCGTAATTTTGGTTTCCAGTCAAAAGGATGCTTCGCACCCTTAAAAACTTCTTTTTGCTCAGTTATGCATTTCAAAACAAACTCCAAAGAACTATCTTTAATATTATTTGGAAAATTTCCGTTTTTTATATCTTCAACAACCTGATTTATGCCATTTTTGATTGAGCGAAAAGCCTTCAGTCTATCGTCGTTGTTTATAAACCAAGTTTGATAAACCAAATCAGGATTATTTTTATAGTTTGTGATTAATTCATCCATGATTAAAAAATTTACATAATGTTTACGATTATGTAAAGTTCTATTTTTTTACATTAAACGGTTTTAAAAAAAAGAGACTCGCTATATTTATTGGGATCAATAGATAAATCTTTACACATTTCTTTAAACAATATAATTAGCTTGTCATCCGCAAGTTCTCTTTGAGAAGAAACGATTACTTCATGAAATTCATTTAATTTACTTAGGACCGATTCAGAGTCTTGAAAAACGATAAAAATTTCATTCAATGCTTTTGTAAAATGCTCTCCTTTTAAATCATATCTATAGCCCACAAATTGTTTTAACGTGTTAATTTTTATTTTTCTTTTTTCTGCTCTTCTGTGATAGATAATTGAAATTATGACTCCAACGATACCAGAAATTAAGGATGAAATAATTGTTATTAAGACCCAAGCAAATTTTATTGATTCTGTTTCCATAATTTAAAAACCGCACATAATTAATTGTTGTGTAAACTTTCGTCTCGTACTACACTTATAAATTACTAAACAATCGCAATCTTTTTTCCACCACTCCCTGTACCGCCTCCACTGATGGCTTCATTAGTCGGTATGGTGCTATCTCGTCCGGATGTTCTTCTAAAGACTTTTTCACTGCGTCACGATATGCGATGCGTATTTCTGTATTTATGTGAATCAAAGATATTCCCGCTGAGATTGCTTCTGTAAAATTATCATCAACAATACCAGACCCGCCGTGGAGAACCAGCGGTACTCCGGCCGCTTCTCGCACTTGTTTTATCCTTTCGGTGTTGAGTTTTGGATTGGATACCCCTTTGAGCATACCGTGGATGTTGCCCACTGATGGTGAAAACAAATCCACGCCGGTTTCCTCTACAAATCTTTTCGCATCCTCGGGTGTAGTAAGTTGGTCAAGTGTCACGCCCTCTGGTACTTCATCTAAAAGTTTTGAAGACGTTCCGATATACCCAAGCTCCGCCTCTACTAAAACATCTTTGCCGGATGCTCTCGCGTACTCTACGCACTGTTTTGTAATCGCGATATTTTCATCCATTGGCAATTTTGCGCCATCAAAGATTACTGAATCAAACCCCGCATCTACTGCTTCTTTTACTCTCTCAAAAGAATAGCTATGGTCTGCGTTAAGAAATATCGGGTAGTTGTACTCTTCGCGAATGCTTTTCACAAGTGCCGCCACCTGTCGTACGCCCACAAAATCACGCTCTCCCTCCGAAACACCGATAATTACCGGCACATCGAGTGACTGCGCCGCGCGGAATATCCCCCACAATGCTTCAATGTTTGAAATATTAAAATGACCAACTGCAACCCTTTTTGACTCTGCTTCTTGTATTGTTTCTTTTAAATTTTTCATATGTTCTATTATAACACTTAATAAGAAAAAACTTATACATCTTGTTTTATTTCATTTAAATTCAATATGTCACTCTTTAAGCATTGGCGGACAGAAGTATCGCTTGATTTATCATGGATAAAAGTACTCTCGTGCGGTCAACAGTCGACATATTCAAACCAGGAGATAAATCATGTTGTGCTCCATGTATTGTATAAGTCATACATACTGACGCAGAAACAGCATTTTTAATAATTTTATCCTGTGATTCTTTTGGCACGACTACATCATCAGAACCTCGAACAAAACCAAACACTCCTGTATATAAACGCAGTGAGGCTAAAAGTTTTTCTTCATTAAAAAGTGTTTGGAGTAACGGTTTTGTAGTGGTTGGATTTCTACCACAACCACTTCCTATCATAATTACCGAGGATGCCTTACTCAACACTTCGGGTGTTCCAAGTAAAGTAGTACCGCCAAATGAATTGGCAACAATATGAAAACCGTGCTCACTGTGAAGAATCTTGTTTTTAAATAAATATTGATGAACACATAGTATGTCATCACATTCTTGCTTGAATGTTTTACCATTGAATGTTTCTTTTATCGCCGTATCCCCTACATTGTTTTTCTTGCGTGCAGTATTTATGCATATAATATTATATTTCTCGTCACATACCCGAAGAATATCAGCATCCCAGGACACACTTGAATGTGGGTCATGAAATCCATATAATCCTTTTAATAGGATTAACGTAGGGGAATTTATTTGCTTGGCAGGATACAAAAAAATCTCTACTGGGAGTGATTCAAAAGATGACGGTATTGTGTATTGTTTCATATCCTAATAATAACAAAATCCCTTGATTACCAAAAGAATCCGCATCAAATCATCTAAAATGATACCGAAACTTAAAGAATCAACTGTTATATTATTTTTCTTATTACAACTCAATATGGTATAATTGTATGATAAATAAATAAAACATATATTATGAAACAAAATTTTGACTTTATTGCCATTGGCGACACTGTAACGGACGCATTCATACGAATCAACCAAGCAACGGTGCACACCGATGACCCGGATGGGCTTGAAAAAATCTGCCTTACCAACGGCTCAAAAATACCCTACGAATCACTTGATTTGATTTCAGCTGTTGGCAATAGCCCCAATGCTGCAGTTTCAGCATCGCGTCTCGGGTTAAAAACTGCGCTTGTAACAGACTTTGGCGATGACCAATTCGGCAAAAACTGCCTCGCAAGACTGGAAGAAGAAAATATTGCGGATGATTTTATCAAAATACACGAAGGACAAAAAAGCAACTATCATTTTGTCCTTTGGCACAATGCCGAACGCACGATTCTCATAAAACACGAAGAGTATGATTACAGGCTTCCTAATCTGGGCTCTCCAAAATGGCTGTACTTCAGCTCTGTGGGTGAAAATTCACTACAGTACCACCAAGAGATTGCGGATTATCTGAGCGCACACCCTGATGTAAAACTTGCATTTCAACCCGGGACATTTCAAATAAAACTTGGGCACGAAAAACTAAAAGATATGTATGAAAACACGGAAGTATTTTTCTGCAACAAAGAAGAAGCGCAACTAATTTTAAATATGCATGACCAAGATGACATCCCGACACTTGCGCGAAAAATGTCCGCGTTTGGTCCAAAGATTTCTGTTATTACTGACGGACCTGAGGGTGCGTTTGCATTTGACGGGACTGACGTATGGTTCATGCCACCATATCCTGACCCTGCTCCTCCATATGAAAGGACCGGCGCCGGTGACTCATTTTCAAGCACATTCACAAGCGCACTTGCTGTTGGTAAAAGCGTTGACGAAGCGCTTATGTGGGGCCCCATAAACTCAATGTCAGTCGTACAAAAAATAGGCGCGCAAGCAGGGCTCCTCACACGCGAAGAGCTTGAAAAATATCTCGCTGAAGCGCCAGAGGATTACGTTCCTAAAAAGGTTTAGGTTTAATTAAAGAAAATAAAAAAGTGAGTACACAAAAACGGGAGATAATATCTCCCGTTTTTTTATATATAATATTTGTTATACCACAAGAAGCCCTAACTCTTGGGCAAAAAATGTGATAATAAGTGACTGAGATTCTACTATTTTAGAAATTGGCTTATTGGCAATATGCCCTGCTTCTTTTTCTGTGAATAGTAATGTTTTATTTTTCCCATTTGCCGACTGAAGCATCGCGGTCATTTTTCTAGAATGAAGTGGATTAACACGCGTATCATTCTCCCCTGTAGTAAACAACATATTTGGATATTCAATACCTTCACGCACATTATGATATGGACTCCATTTTAATATACGTTCAAGATCTTCTTTCGTAGATGGATCCCCATACTCATGAACCCATCTACTCGCTATCCCAAATTTTGGGAAACGCACCATGTCTGTAAGTGGTACTTGAGCAACACCAGCTTTAAAAAGTTCTGGGCGTTGCACAAGTGCCGCGGATACAAGCAATCCACCATTACTACCACCAATAATACCTAATTTTTCTGTGTTGGTGTATTTTTCAGAAATAAGAAACTCGGAGCACGCTATAAAATCATCGAAGCTGTTTTGTTTGTTTTCCTTTATGCCTCCGGTGTGCCACTCACTACCAAATTCTCCTCCACCTCGTATATTTGCCACCACGAATACCCCACCACGCTCAAGCCATGGTATCCAAGACTTCAAAAAAAACGGATTGATGCTACTACTAAACCCACCATACCCCAACAGTAATGTTGGATTCATGCCATCCAATGTAATTTCTTTCTTACGAATAATAAACATCGGCACCCGTGTGTCATCTTTTGAAACACACCATTTCTGTTCAATT
>ENA-ORDP01001202-ORDP01001202.1-marine-sediment-metagenome-genome-assembly--contig:-NODE-1202-length-14679-cov-3.473605_pt1 | contig 14679 bp, 11 predicted proteins | sample MGYA00248627_ERZ508539 | MGnify/ENA primary metagenome ERZ508539 (study PRJEB26208, sample SAMN05571518) | marine sediment metagenome | biome: deep sea; feature: Hydrothermal vent; material...
GGGGTCAGGGTAAATTGATCGAGCTATTTATTTCCACTACGCTCCCTAAATCGATTTACTCTGACCCCATTGATTCCCATTGATTCCAGATAAAAAAGTGTAAATGGTGGTAATTTGTCTTGTTTTATGCTATTCCGTTATGTAATTAGATGTTTACTCCGTTGTGGTCGGCTAAGCGATAATGGCCGCGACGGCATAAAAGGGCTCCTGCGGGAGCCCTTGCTATTTGGGGGGGGAGAATGGATCGTGTAGCGGTATTCGTCGATGCCGGGTATCTTTTTGCACAAGGCAGTACGGCTTTGACAGGCAGTAAGAAAGCGAGAGAATCGCTCGTTCTTGATGCACCGAAGGCAATCGGGCTTGTAAAATCCGTCGCCTCTCAAAAAGCGCCGGATTGCAGTCTCCTCCGTGTGTATTGGTACGATGGAGCCATTGGCGGCATACGCCCCACGACAGATCAGGCATTGCTGGCAAATTTGGATGATGTGAAATTACGGCTGGGCTTTGTGAACAGCTACGGACAGCAGAAGGGCGTCGATTCACTTATCGTCACCGACTTGATCGAATTGGCACGGCTTAATTCAATATCGGATGCGGTACTTTTGTCCGGCGATGAGGATGTGCGTGTCGGCGTACAAATAGCGCAAAATTATGGTGTGCGTATCCATTTGTTAGGGATCACACCGAGTAGGGGATCTCAATCTAATCAATTGTTGCAAGAGGCGGATACAACCACAGAATGGGGTGCAGGCACAATTGGCTCTTGTCTGTCTGTGCGGCAAAGCGGTGCCGATGAAACAAAAGAGGCCGTGGAATTTACCACCTCAGAGTCATCCCTTAAGGCGACAGAAGAAGATCAGATATCGGCCAAGATTGAAGCTTCCGTTCAAACTTTTGTCGCCGCATTAACCGAAGTTGAAATTGAAGGTATTGTCGCTTATTGGAGGACTGAACGAGGCGTTCCGCCAGAATTTGATGGAAAAATGCTACCAATATGCAGGGCTGCAATCGGGCGTAATTTGGAACGTCCAGAAATTAAACACCTGCGTACATGTTTCCAACAATGTGTTAAAGATCGACTCAAATAATTTTCAAACAGATGAACTGCCGGAATTTTCCACCAGTTTCTCCGTTAGACTCGCATGGTGTTCCAAAGTGCGCGGTAAATCGATGGTCACCAGGTGTCCATCGCGGACCACGGCACGGCCTTCGACCACCGTATGATTAGCCCGCAGGGGGCCGGTCAGGACCAGGGCGGCGACCGGGTCCCAGGCTCCGGCCATGTCTATGGAGCGGGTGTCGAAGGCGGCGAAGTCGGCTCGTTTGCTCAACTCCAAAGATCCCAGGTCGGGTCGTCCGAGGACCTGTGCGCCGCCGATGGTGGCGATTTCGAGGGCTTCGCGGGCGCTCATGGCGTCGCCGCCCAAGGCTACTCGTTGCAGCAACATGGCCTGGCGGGCTTCGTTCAGCAGATGACCGGAATCGTTTGAGGCCGAGCCATCGACGCCCAGGCCGACCGGCACGCCCGCGTCCCGCATGGCGCGGACCGGCGCGATGCCGCTGCCCAACCGCATGTTGGAGCACGGGCAGTGGGCGACGCCGGTATGGGTTTGGGCGAACAAGTCGATTTCATCACCGTTCAATTTGACGCAGTGGGCGTGCCACACATCGTCGCCGGTCCAGCCCAGGTCTTGCGCGTACTGGCCGGGGCGGCAGCCGAATTTTTCCAGGGAATAGGCGATGTCGTCGTCGTTTTCCGCCAAATGGGTATGCATCATGACGCCCTGGTCGCGGGCCAGGTTGGCCGCGTCGCGCATCAAGTCGCGGCTGACGGAAAAGGGCGAGCAGGGGGCGACGGCGATGCGGATCATGGCGCCGGGTTCAGGATCATGATGGGCCTGAATGACCCGCAGGGTATCGGTGAGAATATGCGGTTCTTTTTCGACCAGATGATCGGGCGGCAAGCCGCCATCGCTCTCGCCGATGCTCATGGCTCCGCGGCTGGCGTGCAGGCGAACGCCGATTTCCTTTGCCGCATCGATCTCGTCGTCCAGGCGTGCCCCGTTCGGAAAAATATACAAATGGTCGGACGATATAGTGCAGCCACTCAAGGCCAATTCGGCCAGCGCCACCAGGGCCGAGATGCGGACTTCGTCGGGGCCGATCCGGGCCCAGATCGGGTACAGGGTTTGCAACCATTCAAACAGCAAGGCGTCCTGCGCGGCGGGCACGGCACGGGTCAGGTTCTGGTAAAAATGGTGGTGGGTGTTGATCAGCCCCGGCGTCACCACATGGCCCGCCAGTTCCAGGATATGATCGGCGGTATCGGGTAACTCGGACGTGGGCCCGACGGCCTGAATAACCCCGTCGTGCGCAAACAGTCCACCACCGGGGATTTCCCGCCGGGTGTCATCCATGGTGACCAGAACATCGGCGTTGCGGGCAAGCAACGTGGTCATTTTCTACTCGTCGACCATGCCGGATTTGATCCAGGCCCCCAGCCTGGCCCGTTCGTCCACCGTCATGGCGGTCTTGTTGCCTAAAGGCATGGCCTGGGTCAAGACGGCCTGGGCCAGCACTTTGGCGGCATAGGTTTTCAATTGCCCGGGGCTATCGAACATGACGCCGCCAGGGGCTTCGTCGAAGTCTTCGTCCGTCGGTTTGGCCGAATGACAGGCGATGCAGCGGGTGACCACGATGGCGTAGGCTTCCGGCGTCAGGATTTCGTCTTCGACGACGATTTCGCCGCCTGGCTTCCACGCGGTCAGGGATACAAGACCGACCAGTAACAGGGCGGCGACCGGTCCCTGCCAGCGGGTGGCGGTGCCTGTCTTGCCGGCATTGCTGGCGTTGAAGTAATCCCGGATCACGGCACCCAGCGCCAGCACGAAGGCGACCACCAGCCAGCTCCATTGATGGCCGAAAACCATCGGGTAGTGGTTGGAAATCATCATGAACAAGACAGGCAGGGTCAGGTAATTGTTGTGGGATGACCGCAGTTTGGCGATTTTGCCGAATGAGGGGTCGGGGGTTTTTCCGGCCTTTAAGTCGGCGACGACGATCTTCTGGTTGGGGATGATGACCATGAACACGTTGGCCGACATCATGGTGGCGATCATCGCCCCGACATGCAGGAACGCCGCCCGGTCGGAAAACACCAGGCCATAACCATAGGCAGACGCGACGATAAAGGCGAACAGCACAGTGAACATGACGGCGGTGTGATCGCGCAGGGGGGATTTGCACAGCAGGTCGTAAACGACCCAGCCAATGATCAGCGAGCCGATGGAAATACCGATGGCGGCGGGGACGCTTAAATCAAAAACCGTGCGGTCGATCAGATAACTTTCCGCCCCCCAGTAATAGACAATGACCATCAGGGAAAACCCCGATATCCAGGTCACGTAGGATTCCCATTTAAACCAGTGCAGTTCGCTCGGCATCTGTCCCGGCGCCACCATGTATTTCTGAATGTGATAAAAACCGCCGCCATGCACGGACCAGTTTTCGCCGTGCACCCCGTCGGGCAGTTCGCTGTATTTGCGCAGGCTGTTATCGAGCCACATGAAATAGAACGACGAGCCGATCCAGGCGATGGCGGTAATGATGTGCAGCCAGCGCACCAGCAGGCTGGCCCAGTCATGCAACAGAATTTCCATATGGTCGCTCCCCCGCCGTTAGAGTTCGAAGCCTGATCTTACCCCGTGCGGGCCAACAAGGGTGTCTCGGTTTAAAGTAATGGCCTTCAATTATTTTTTGATAATCTTAGGGGTGCAAGGCCCTTATGGTACGCAACATGAGCTATCCAAGAGACATGACGGGTTACGGTGGAAATCCGCCCCAGGCCGATTGGCCCGGCGGGGCGCGCATTGCCGTGCAGTTTGTCCTCAATTACGAAGAGGGCGGCGAAAACAATGTCCTGCATGGCGACGAGGCTTCGGAGGTTTTTCTGTCGGAAATCGTCGGTGCGGCACCTGTTGTCGGGGCCCGGCATATGTCGATGGAATCGATCTACGAGTATGGCTCGCGCGCCGGGGCCTGGCGTATTCTGGATTTATTCCGCGACGCCCAAGTGCCGCTGACCTTGTTCGCCGTCGCCATGGCGGCCGAACGGAACCCCGCCGTGATCGAACGGGCGCTGGCCGATGGCCACGAAATCGCCAGCCACGGCCTGCGCTGGATCAACTACCAAGATATGTCCGAAGCCCAGGAACAAGATCACATGGGCCAGGCCATCGACATCCTGACCCGCCTCACCGGCACCCGGCCGCTGGGCTGGTACACCGGGCGAACGAGCGAAAACACGCGCAGACTGGTCGCCGAAGAAGGCGGCTTTCTGTACGATGCGGATGATTATTCCGACGATCTTCCGTTCTGGAGCAAAGTCATCGACACACCCCATTTGATCGTGCCCTATACGCTCGATACCAACGACATGCGGTTCGCCACCCCGCAAGGGTTCAACAGTGGCGAGCAATTTCTAGCCTACCTGAAAGACGCCTTCGATGCCTTATATGAAGAAGGCGAAACCATTCCGAAGATGCTGTCTATTGGTCTGCATTGCCGGTTGATTGGTCGCCCGGCGCGGTTCCGGGCCTTGCAGAAGTTTCTCGATTACGTGTTGTCCCACGACAAAGTGTGGCTGTGTCGCCGGGTCGATATCGCCAGACACTGGCGCGACAAACACCCTTTGAAAGTGCACCTTCATGAGCCTTGATAAAGACCAGTTCGTCGCCCGTTATGGTGGCGTCTATGAACATTCGCCGTGGATCGCTAAGCAGGCTTTTGACGGTGGTTTGCGAGCCGCAGGCAATTCCGCCGATGGGCTGTCCAGGACCATGACCGCTATTGTCGAGGCCGCCGGTGAAGACGCTCAACTGGCCCTATTGCGGGCCCACCCGGACCTGGCCGGAAAGCTGGCCATAGACGGGGCGTTGACGGCGGAATCCACTTCCGAACAGGCCGGGGCCGGGCTGGATCATTGCACGCAGGAAGAATTCGCCCGGTTTCAGACTCTCAACAGCGCCTACACACGGAAATTCGAGTTCCCGTTTATCCTGGCCGTGGCCGGATACAAGCGGGCGGAAATCATCGACATATTTGAAAACCGGGTTGGCAATGATCGCCAGACGGAATTGCACGAGGCCCTGAAACAGGTCCATCGCATTGCCCTGTTGCGGCTGACCGTCCTGATGCAGGAAGGAGACATTCAATGAGCGAAATTCCCGACTACGCCAAAACGTCCGTCAACCTGGCGTCCCCCCGCATGGGCAGCGAAGCGGTGTTGGCGTCGGACGAATTTTTCGCCGCCAAGGAACGCATGTTGCAGGATAGTGAGCCGGTGTTTATTGACGACAAGTTCGATGATAACGGCAAATGGATGGACGGCTGGGAAAGCCGCCGCCGCCGGGGCGGTGGCAACGACTGGTGCCTGGTCCGTCTGGGCGTCGCCGGATTTATCCACGGGATAGATTTCGACACCCGCCATTTCACCGGCAATTACCCCCCGGCGGCCTCCCTGGAAGCCTGCCTGTCGGACAATCAACCGGATGATGCGACCGAATGGACGACCATTGTCGAGCCTAAGGATCTGGGGCCGGATGCCCACCATTATACCGATGTCGGCAACGGTGGTCCATGGAACTGGCTGCGCCTGAACATCCTGCCCGATGGCGGCATGGCCCGATTGCGGGTCTATGGCCAGCCCTACCGGGACTGGTCCAGCGCCGATGGGTCAGTCGATGTGGAACTCTCGGCCCTGGCCAACGGTGGCCGGGTGGTGGCTTACAATAACGCCCACTATGGCAACGTGTGGGCGGTGCTGGCGGCAGGCCGGGGCAAGGATATGGGCGACGGCTGGGAAACCCGGCGGCGGCGCGAGCCGGGCAACGACTGGATGATTATCGCACTGGGCACGGCGGGCCAAATCAGCGCCATTGAAATAGATACCGCCCACTTCAAGGGCAACTTCCCCGACCGCTGTTCCGTCCAGGCGGCCCTGATCGATGATGCCACCGACCAGTCCCTGGTCACCCAGGCCATGTTCTGGCAGCCGTTGCTGGGGGAAATGAAAATGTCAGCCGATACGGTTCACCGCTTCGAAGCTAATGACCTGGCGACCATGGGACCGATCAGTCATGTGCGCCTGAATATTCATCCCGATGGCGGCGTCAGCCGTTTCCGTGTTTTCGGAAAACCAACACTATGAGCCCGCCCGACCTGCGCCCGGAGCCGCTGACCCGCAAGGCCTTCGCGCCGTTTGGCGAAGTCATCGAAACCCAGGGGGCGGCCAGTTATCCGATCAACGAAGGCACCACCGAACGTTTCCATGATTTAGCGGCTATTGATGTGGCGGCCGATGATGGCCGCACTCTGGTTAATATATTTCGTGGTCAGGCAAGAGATTTCCCCTGCCAGATCACCATGATGGAACGCCATCCGTTGGGCAGTCAGGCCTTCATTCCGCTCGACCGGCGGCCCTATTTGGTGGTCGTCGCGGCGACCCCTTCACGCCCCGGCATTGATGATTTGTATGCTTTTTTTGCGACTGGCGATCAGGGTGTTAATTATGGCCGGGGCATCTGGCATCATCCGTTGTTGTGCATGGACAAGACCAGCGATTTTCTGGTCATCGACCGGGGTGGGGCGGGCGAGAACCTGGAAGAGATATGGTTCGACAAAGGCTGCCGACTGGTTCCTGATCCCTGATAGTTGACCCTTGGCGGGACAACCCTGATAAGCTACAAAAAAAACAGGGAGAGACTTTGCCATGTTGAAGAAAATTGGCTTAGGCGTAATTGCGTTACTGATACTGGTTGTGGTCGGTGGCTATGGCTACCTGAAAACATCAGAACCCAAGATTGATGGCACGATCACCGTCGCCGGGCTGGGCGGCGATGTAACCATCGTGCGCGATGAAAACGGGGTGCCGCATATCGAAGGCGGCAGCCTGAATGATGCCCTGTTCGGCCTCGGTTTCGTCCATGTGCAGGACCGCTTGTGGCAAATGGATATGAACCGGCGCATCGGGGCCGGGCGATTGTCGGAACTGTTCGGAGCCAAGACGCTCGGCACCGATAAATTCCTGCGCACCCTGGATGTATACGGCATCGCCGAACGAACCGTGGCCAAATTATCGCCTGAAACCCATTCCGCCCTGCTCGCCTATACCGCCGGGGTTAATGCGGCGATCAGCGGTTGGAGCGGGGCGCTGCCGCCGGAATACCTGATATTGGGGACCACACCGGAACCCTGGAAACCGGCCGATTCCATCGTCTGGGTCAAGATGATGGCGTGGGACCTGGGCGCTAACTGGAGCAAGGAATTGCTGCGCCTGCAAATGCTGCAAAAGGGGCTCAGCCCGCAACAGGTGTCTGAATTTATGCCGCCCTACCGGGGCGAGGCGGCGGTCGATCTGTCGGGTGTGAGCCAAATGCTGGCCGGACTGGATCTGGATTTGACTCAACTGGCGGCCATCGCGCCGCCGAAATTGCCGGAAGGGGCCGGGTCCAATAACTGGGTCGTCGATGGCTCTTTAAGCGAAACAGGCAAGCCGATCCTGGCCAACGATCCCCACCTGGGTCTGGCCGCCCCGGCGATCTGGTATTTTGCCCATTTGAAGGCACCGGGCCTGAATGCCATCGGCGCCACCCTGCCCGGGGTGCCGGCGATTATCCTGGGCCGCAACCAGAAAATCGCCTGGGGGTTCACCAACACCGGCCCCGATGTGCAGGATTTGTATATTGAGAAACTGACCGGCGAAAATGAATACCTGACCCCCGACGGTCCGGCTAAATTCGAAACCCGCGAGATCACGATTAACGTCAAGGACCAGGCCCCGGTGATCTTCACCGCACGCACCAGCCGCCATGGCCCGATCATATCGGACGCCTTGTCTTCGGCCAAAAAGGCGACGCCCGATGGCTTCGTCATGGCGTTTGCCTGGACCGCCCTGCGCGATGATGATCTGACCGCAGATTCCGCCCTTAATCTGATGCGGGCCGAAAACTGGGACCAGTTCAAAACCGCCTTGCGCAATTATCACGCGCCCCAGCAAAACATTCTGTACGCCGATATAGACGGAAATATTGGCTACTACGCCCCGGCCCGGGTGCCAATTCGCAAGCCGGGCAACCGGTTTCAGGGGTTGGTGCCGGTGCCCGGCTGGGATGCCACGTATGACTGGGACGGGTTTATTCCGTTCGACGAATTGCCTCAGGCCTATAACCCGGCCAAATCGTCGATCCGCACCGCCAACCAGAAAATAGTCGCCGATGATTACCCCTACCTGATCACCAAAGACTGGACCTTGCCCTACCGGGCCGATCGCATTGATCAATTACTGGAAGCCCGAAAAAAGCATTCGGTAGCCAGTTTTCAGGCCATGCAGGCCGATGTGACCTCGCTGATGGCGCTCGAAATGCTGCCCCTGATGACCGGCGTTTCCGCTTCGGACCCCTTGGCCAAAAAGGCCCTGGCCAAACTCAAGGCCTGGGATGGCACGATGACGCTCGGCGGATCCGAACCACTGATCTTTTCCGCCTGGTTGCGCGAACTGGCGCGCTCGGTTTACGGCGATGAACTGGGCGAACTGTTTAACCGCAACTGGAAAATCCGACCGAATTTTATGGCCAACGTGTTGCGCGACAAGGACGGCATGGGTCGCTGGTGCGACGATACAACCAGTGCCGCCAACGAAACCTGCGCCGGCATGTTGCGGGTTGCCCTGAACGCCGCGATCACCGATCTGCAATCCCGCTTCGGCGACGATATGGACGACTGGACCTGGGGTGAGGCCCACTTCGCTCACAGCGATCACAACCCCATGACCAATGTGCCGATATTGCGGGATCTATTCGATATCAAAGTACCCTCGGTCGGCGGTGTGTTTACGATCAATGTCGGTCGTTTCAAGTTGATGAACGAAAAGGAACCCTTCGCCAACCAGCACGCCGCCAGTTTGCGCGGCATTTATGATTTGTCGAACCTGGACCGGTCATTATTTATTTTTTCGACCGGCCAGTCGGGCAATCCGCTGTCATCGCTCTATGCCAACTTCGCCGATAAATGGAGCCGCACCGAATACCTGACCCTGACCACCGACCCGGCAGACTACACCCCCGGTGCCATGGGAACGCTTATCCTGCAACCCCGGTAGTTTCATCAGATGATTTCGCCGCCTATTTCGAAGTTGAGGCGCTGGCTCAGGTTTTCGATGGCCTTGAAAGCATCGCGCAGATGTTCCCGCTGGAAGGCAAAATCGCCGCAGCCATCTATGAACTGGGCAACAAATAACTAGAGCGCTTCCGAGTTATTATGAACCATTCTGATGGGGTAGATGGGCTTGCTCGGGTAGGCGCGGCACGCCGCGCGATGCCCCGGCATCGGGCAAGGGTCGCAACGACCCCGACGAGCCCATATGCCCCACCGAAGGCCCTGTTCTTTTGTTCCGTGTCGTCGTCACGCATCTTACCCGATACACCGCATCGCGTTGCGATGCGTTCCTCGTCACGAAACAAAATAACAGGGTCAGAATGGTTCATAATATCTCGGAAGCGCTCTAGCGGGACCGGGCCGCGCCGCGTCTGGCACCGGCCAAATTCTTGCCGCTGGCCGTAGTGGTCGGATTGGAAAACGAATTGTCCTTCGGATCGAACCGCCCGGATGGAATATTTGCGGCGGCCTGATTATCGCCGCCGGAGCGTTTCTTGGCTTTGCCGGCGGCGCGTGCTTTTGCCCGTTCACGGGCCCTGGCTTTACTCATGTTGATTCGCCTTTCTACGCTCTATTAAGACCAAATAGTCAGGGTTTGTCCACGAGCACCCGTTCGTGGCCCAGATCCGGTTCCTGGCAATGTTGCAAAATCCAGTCACGGGTCTGGTCGCGCAAGGCAATTGCCGAATTGAAATCATCGCCTTGGGGGGCGATGGCCGGACCGGCGACCACATCGATAATGCCGCGCCGGGGGAAAAACTGGGTGTCGCGCAACACTGACCTGGTGCCGCGAATGGCGAGCGGGATAATCGGCATGGCGGTTTTGCTGGCGGCCTCGAACGCGCCCATGCGAAAGGGCAGCAGGCCCGGCATCCGGGTCAGGGTGCCTTCGGCGAAAAACATCAACGATGCCCCGCAACGTCCGGCCTCGATGAGGCTGCGGGACGCCTGTACGCTTTTGGCGCTATCGAACCGTTCCACATAAAGGCAGCTAAAGCGATCCAGCAGTGTGCGCAGAAAAAAACTGCCCCGGACTTCCGATTTGACCACAAAGCGGGTCCGTGGCGGTAACAGGGCCATCATCACCAGGGCATCTACATAGCTTTGATGATTGGCGACGAAGATGCAGGGATGGCCGGGTGCGGGGATGTTTTCCCTGCCGCGCAGGGTCATCGGGATGCCACACAAAATCATCAGTCCCTTGATGGTGGTTTGTGCCAGCGCCCAGCGCCACCGTTGCAGGGGCAGGATCATCACCAAAGACCAGATGACAATCGCCGAACAACCAAACAACAACAAACTCCAGGCGGCAAACAAGGTCGATGAAATTCGCGTTTTGGCCTGGCGCAATTGAGGCAGGGCGGTGAGCGCCGCCATGCGGGCCACTTGCAGCCAGGCGGCGCGACCGGTCTTGCCGATTTCATCATTTTCATAAATTTGCCGGCTGGCGGCGCGACGGATTTTCCCGCTTGATGTTTTCGCCACCGTGTTGGGTGGCACCAGCACCACATCGTCGGGTGGGCCGCCGGTCAAATCGGTGACCAGGGCGATGATCCGGGCCCGTTGCCCGGCCTGAATTTCCTCATCCCGTTTGCGGGTTTCGGCCAGCACGATCAGGCGTTCGGTGCCTGGGCTATCGTCGTGCGAGCCAAATACAGCCACATTGCCGTCCCGAATGCCATCGATCTTGCCGACTTCCTGTTCCACTTCCTGGGGGTAGATATTGCGACCGGCGCGGATGATGATGTCCTTGCTGCGACCGGTAATATAGAGCTCCCCCTGGGCCAGGTAACCTTTGTCGCCGGAGCTCAGCCAGTCGCCGTGGAACATGTCGCGGTTTTTATCCGGTGCCCGCAAATAGCCGCTGGTCGCCGAGGGGCCGCGAAACTGGATATGGCCTTGATGGCGATCGGGCAGTTCCAGATCGCCGCCATCGACGACCCTGATCTGGTGCCCCGGCAGGGGAAATCCACAAGCAGGAAACCGTAAGGCCGCCAAATCTGTATCCGGGGCCGGTTTGGCCACGCCATCGGCCATCAGGGCGACCCGGTCGACCCGGTCGATCAGGGGCGCACGGCCCAGTGGCGGAAAGGTCAGGCCGACGGAATTTTCGGCCAGGCCGTAGACCGGAAACATGGTTTCAGGCCTGAAACCACTGGCGGCAAAATGGCTGCTAAAACGTTCCATGGTTTCCGGGCTGACCGCCTCCGCCCCATTCAGGGCCAATCGCCAGGAGCTTAGATCAAGGCCCTTGATTTGTTCTTCGCTCAAACGCCGGGCACACATTTCATAGGCGAAATTGGGGGCCGCCGAAATAGTGCCGCCGTAGCGGTGAATGGCGGTCAACCAGCGCACCGGCCGGGCAATGAAGGCGAGCGGCGACATCACCACCAGATGGGCGGCATGATACAGGCTGCCGAGCCACGCCCCGATCAGGCCCATGTCGTGATAGAGCGGCAGCCAGCTGATGAAAACATCTTTTGACGATGCTTCCAGCAGGATTCCCATGGCCCGGATATTGGCCAGCAGGTTGGCCTGGGTCAGGACCACGCCCTTCGGTGCCCCGGTGCTGCCCGAGGTGTACTGCAACAAGGCCACATCATCGGCTTTCAGAACCGGTGGATGTAGGTCGACCGTGCTGATCGCTGAAATTTCTCCGGGTGTTTTAACATGGCGCAGACTGGCCACACGACGGCGCAACAACCTGGAAAACTTGATCGCCTCGGGCAGGGTGATCATGATCCCGGCCCGGCAGTTCTCGGCGATCGCCACATGGCGTAGCAGATGTTCTTGCAACTGGCTGATGCGACCGGGTGGGTAGGCCGGCACCGGCACCCCGCCGGCCAGCAAAGTTCCCATGAAAGCCTCGAAATACTCCCGACCGCTGGGCAGCATGATCAACACCGCTTCACCAGGGGTCAGGTCCAGGCCTTGCAGGCCACGGGCGATTCTGCCGGCCCCCTGGCGCAGGTCGCCATAGGTAATGATGTCGCCGTCATCATCATCGCTGTACAGGCGGATATGGGGGCGGTCGGCATGGGCCGCCACATGCCAGTCGAGCACCTCGATCAGGGATTTGGCACTGTCGGGTGCGTCCTCGACCTGGCCCAGCGACAGGGGGGCCGCGGCGGCGGAGAACGACGGCGGTGCTTTGAGACCATCGGCACCCGACACGGCGCGCAGCAGGTCGCGCGGCGACTCCGCTTCCATCAGCGCCTGTTCGGGCAGGGAAACCTGAAATTGCCGCTCCAGTCGGACCAGCAATTCGACCCGGCCCAGGCTGTCGAAACCAAGATCCCGGTCCAGAATACTATCGAGCGTTATGGGCCCAAGGGCCATATGGCGGGGATTGAGCTCGGCGGCCAGGTCGCGAACGGTTTTCAGCAGGATTTCGGGAGTTTTGGCCATCATATGGCAAGGGTTCCATCGTTCATTGCAAAGACAAAAGATATTATAGTGCGGCGTGTGCCGCCATACGTGTTTTCCCGGAAGTTGATTTTTTGCCGATGGCCGAAACAGTGCCCGTCAAATCCGACCGGTTTCGTCATATTGTGTGGCCCTTTGCGGTCGGTGAAACCATCGTCTGGGCCTCGTTTTTCTATTTGTTTCCGGCCTTGCTGCCCGAATGGCAGCGCTCGCTCGGCTGGTCCGTAAACGAGCTGTCGGCGGCCTTTTCCGGGGCCCTGGTGGCGTCCGCCCTGCTGGCCCCCAGCATGGGTCATCTGATCGACCGGGGATTGTCGCGCCTGGTCTTCACCGGCTGCGCCGTGCTCGGGGCGGTGATGCTGCTGCTGTTGTCGCAAGTGACTGAACTGTGGCAATTTTTCGCGGTCTGGATCGGCCTCGGGGTGGCCATGTCGGGGGCCTTATACGAGGCCTGCTTCGCCATCATTACCCGGTCCATGGGCGACAACGCCAAGCGGGCGATCACCCTGATCACCCGATCCGGGTCGGCCAGGTCTTGAAATCCCCCGCCTTCTGGCTGTTGGCGATAGCCTTTACCGCCATCGCAGTGGAGCATGGCGGCGTTATCACCCATATGCTGCTGATCATGAAAGATCGGGGCGTGGACCCGCAAGCCGCCGTGCTGGCGGCCTCGATGATCGGCCCCATGCAGGTCACCGGTCGGCTGGCGATGATGGCGGCGGAACGGCATGTCTCCATTTTCGCCATCGCCACCGGGTGTTTTGTCGGTATCGGGGTGGCAGCGGCTTGCCTGTTATTTGCCGGAGGATCGGTCGGGCTGATCGCCGGGTTCGTCATTTTGCACGGGGCCGGTTATGGTGTGACCAGTATCGTTCGCCCGGTGATCACGGCAGAGCTGTTGGGGCGGCGGGGCTTTGGCGTCATTTCGGGCATGATCGCGCTGCCTTTTATGTTTGGCTACGCAATTGCCCCCATTCTAACGGCACTGGCCTGGCAAAGCGGTGGCTATGATCTGGTGCTGGGGCTGGCGGTGGTGGTGTTTTATCTGATTATCCATCGCATTATTCTGAGCCCCGTGCGCAGCCTGCGCGAGACCGCCGAGCGTGTTCGTTCAGGCGAGCTTGCAGTACGAAGCACAATCGAAACCGGCGATGAGTTTCAGGAGCTTGCCCAGACATTCAACAGCATGCTCGAAAACCTCAGCCAGACGCACGATCAACTGCGTGCGATCAACGCAGCCATGGATGTCAAACTCAACGAGCTGGCTGAAGCCAACTCGGTGCTCTATGAAACCAACGCGCTCAAGAGTGAGTTTCTGGCCAATGTCAGCCACGAACTCCGCACGCCTCTCAACTCGATCATCGGCTTTGCAGAACTCTTGCTCGAGATTGCCCAGCGTGAGAAGGCGGTCAATCCAGATGTCGGCCCCGATGCGATCAAACGCGAGCGATATCTCCGCAACATTGTCTCGGCCAGCCGAAGTCTGCTCGAACTCATCGAAGACCTTTTGACTATGGCCAAGCTCGAAGCGGGCAAAGTGGACCTGCATCTCGAACGCATCAATGTGAGTGATGCGTGTGAAGGGCTTGTTGCATTGATTCAGCCACAGGCTGATCGACTCGGGGTGCTGGTGCGAGGCGAGGTCGTTGGCCAGGTGCCTCTTGTCGAGACAGACCCGCGACGGTTTCAGCAGATCGTTTTCAACTTCCTCTCAAATGCAGCCAAGTTCAGCTCCCACCAGAGCGATGGCGAGCAGGGACAGGTTATCCTCCGTGCAGAACAACTTCCCCCAGGCCATGGCGACGATGACCGCGAACGCGTACGCATCAGCGTGATCGACAATGGACCGGGTATCCCCGTTGAGGAACAACAACGAATCTTTGAAAAGTTTCGCCAGCTCGGCGATGGTCTTGCCCGAGAGCATGCCGGCACCGGGCTGGGTTTGGCAATCGCCAAAGAGCTTGCGATCATGCTCCAGGGAGAGATTCAGCTTGTCAGCGATGCCGGTCGCGGCGCGATGTTCAGCCTGATTTTGCCCGT
>ENA-ORDP01001203-ORDP01001203.1-marine-sediment-metagenome-genome-assembly--contig:-NODE-1203-length-14674-cov-3.147137_pt1 | contig 14674 bp, 16 predicted proteins | sample MGYA00248627_ERZ508539 | MGnify/ENA primary metagenome ERZ508539 (study PRJEB26208, sample SAMN05571518) | marine sediment metagenome | biome: deep sea; feature: Hydrothermal vent; material...
GCGGACACGATCATCGTGATCATCTTGAAGTTCCTCGCTGCACTTGGAAGCATCATCGAGGTCGCGGGCGACCAGCCACGCTTTTTGTAGTTCCACAACAACGCCTCCGGTCAGACCGCTTTGGATGCCGAGGGTTTCTCAGTGGCGCCCTTGCTGGCCCGCTTGCCGGTGGACTTCGGGGTGCCGTCGGCTTTGAGATTGGCCCAGCTCTTGGGATTAGGGATGGCGTTCATCGCGGCGGCGATGATATTTTTCCAGTCCACCCCCAAGACGATGCCGATTCGTTTCGCGTCGGCCGTCATCGGTTTGATGTCACATTGGGGCCAGTGTTTGAGTCGCCCGGCGAATACATCACACAATGAGCGAGCGAGGAGACCGCTCACTTCGTCGTGGGGCTTTTTCTCGACGTCCTCAAACGATCTCCACTCGTCGATCTTCCCGGTTCGCTCGAAGATCAACCTATAGTGATCGCGTGACGTGCCGAAGGCCGCGATCAGCTCGACGACCGTCCAATCGTCGACATCGCCGGCAAGCTGGACCGGCTTCTTGCCGCTGGCCATGGCTTCCAGCAGCTCGCGAACGTGATCGATCGCCCACGCTTGGCGCCGCTTGACCAGGTCGGCGATGCGTTGCTTCATCGTCTTCGGCTTGACGTTGCCATCGGCGCCGCGCGGGCGAGTGGATCTGCTGGGGGCCATCGCGATGTGGAGCTTGACCCACGTGAACGTGCCGACGCCGGATCCACTCACCACCACCGCCGGCTTGGCACCAGTGGCGGTCTTTTTGCACCGTGAGGCCTCCCACCATTGGACCACTGGTGCGGCGAACTTCTCCTTGTCGTCCATCATCATGTGATCGCCGGTCAGCAGCACCAGATCTTTGTGCTCGGCTCGCTTCTCGGCGATCTTGGCGCTCAAGAATCGCCGCTGCTTCTCCTCGAAGCACGTGGTGTCGAGACAGCGGTCCGGCACACCCTTCCGCTTCTTTTTGCCGCCGTCGTTATCGAGATCGTCGAACAGCAGCGGCTCACAGATCGATCGCTTGGGGCATGCCGCGCAGGCACCGGCCTTGGGGTGGAGTGCAACGTCGTCCAGCTTCCACGGCACGCCACGCAAGTCGTGCATGAGGTCAGCCAGCACGCACACGTCGAAGTTCCGCACGCAATCGAAGGTCCCCCTCCAGTCCCATTCGTCATAGCCCGCCACCTGCTTCGCGAGCGATGCCTGTGAGTCGGGCGGCAACGACGCCATGCGTTCGATGACACCAACCGGAACACGGTGGAGACGGTGATCGGGGTCGCAGACCATCTTGCGGAACGGCTCGATCAGATCGGCCAGCTTGGCTCGCCGCGTGACCCAGCGGGCCGTCTTGCCCAGCTTCGACGCAATCGACTCAGCATCCCAGCCCCGCTCGGACAGCATGCGAATGCCAGCCGCCTCTTCCAAGGGGTGAAGATCGTCGCGGTGGAAGTTCTCACTGAACGTCAGCTCCGCGGCCTCGTCGTCGGTCATCTCTCGCACGATGGTCGGCACGGTTTTCAGCCCCAGTCGCTTCGCGGCAGCCAGCCGGCGGCTGCCGGTCCGCAAGTCGAGCTTGCCCTCCTTGGTGGGGTGCGTCCGGGCGATCACCGGGGTGTGGATCATCCCGATGGACTCGATCGAACTGACCAATGCGGCCATCGCCGCCTTGTTCTCGATCGACCGATTGTTATCCGGCGTCGGGATCAGGTCGGCGAGAGCGATCTGCTGGATGGTCTCACTCATGGCTTGGGTCTCCTTTGTGAATTGGCCTAGCTTTCAACTGGTCGATCGCGGCGGTCCACCGGCTTTCCTGGCATACGTTTCGATCTGCCACTCGCCCTTGATCCGCTGAATAGCACGGAACACGAACTCGGGGAACTGGTCTGCGTTACCCTTCCACTTCACGCGGGCGTCGTCGCGCCAGTGTCCTTTCACTTCGTGGAACTCAATCGCCCCATCGCTTGTGATGCACCAAAAGTCAGGCGTATACCACGTCGCTTTCGCCAGGCGCAGCTTGAGTGACTCGAAGCGCCACACAAGCAACTCGCCCGTGAGTCGTCTAGTTTCGAGTACCGCAGCCCACGACGCTTCCAGTTTGTTCATGCCCGTCGCGGACGCTTCGATGCGACCCCTCACCCCTGACGCGACTTTGGCTGACACATCCAGAGACAGCCCGCCGCCGGACCGAGCCATTTTCCCGGTGTCACGAAAATGGTCGGTCGCGAGGTTCGTCGGGCGCGATTGCCGTCGCTCGCGATCCGCGTCTTGCGCCTCGATCCGCGCGAGAACGTTCGGGGGTAAGTCCGATTCTTTCATCTCGTCCTCGTGATCGAAGCGATGACTTCCGTCCGTGCCGCGCGGACGTTGTTGGGATGACGCCCGAGGTAGCTTTTGAGTTCCAGGTTGTAGAGCCGAATCACCTCCGACACCTGAGCAACACTGATGCTGACCTTGCCGCCTTCGTCACGGGCGACTTGTGAGGCAAGTCGTGCTTTGTTGATCTTCTCCATCGCTACGCCGCCTCCGTCGAAGCGTTGCCATCGACGCCGCCCTTCTCTTCGCATTCGCCTATGCGACAACATTTGAGAATACCGCCGCGGAACGCGAACTTGCTGAACTTGCCGGCATCGACGGAGTCTTTGATGACCTGCATCGAGAACGTGAACTTGTCGCGATCAACGCGGAACCCTTTGGTCTCACTGATAATCTCCAGCGACAAATTCATGTCCTTGATCGTCTGCTGACCCTCGACGTCGCGCTTTGCGTTCGGATCACACATGATCATCGCTTCGAGTCGCGCGTTGGTGAACAACGCGTCGGCTTCCTCGATCGTGATCTCCTCGCGATCGAGTTCAATGCCGATGTTCTCGGTTCCCTGCTTGCAGGAGAACGTCTTGAACTTCACCGCCAACTCTGTCATCTTTTGTTTCTTGCCCATGAATCCATTCTCCAAAAAGTGTCAATGTCCTGCACTCACGAAACGGGGGGTGTGGAGGCGCCGGGGTATGGCGAGCCGACGCCCCCACGGGGGAAAGACCGATACGGTTAGGGCGGTCGCCAGTCTTTGTGCCCAGGCCACGGACCCCACTTCACGAGACACGCCTTCACGAATCCGCCGATTTTGCTGTGTAGCCGAGACGTGAGCTTTTCGTTCGCGAGGTCAAGCAGCAAACCGCTCTTCGCTTTGGCCTCGCGTTCACTGCCAACGATCACGTGGTCCACGATGCGTTTGAGTGTCGTGATGTCCGAGTCGCTTTGCTTGCGGACCTTCCGCACGGCGCCGAACAGGTCCACAAGTTTCAGGACCGTGACCTGACGGATCGCCGCGTGCTGCAACACGGCCGGGTTTTGTTCCGAAACCGAAACCGAACCACCCCCCCCAGAAATCTCTTGTTCCGAAACCGAGGGCGAGGGGACTTCCGTACACGAGCCTAGCGCGCCCGCGCGTTTCGGTTTCGGGTTGGTTGGTTGGGGTATGGTTCGGTTTCGGTTTCGGGGTAGCGTCCCGCCGGGTTCTGTTGTTCTCTTCTCTACTGTTCTCTTCTCTACTATACTCTCCTCTACTATAGGTAACGCAGAAGGTAACGCGGATGTAACGCTGCCAGCGTGACGTGTGTCACAGTTTCGGCGTCGCTTTCGAGCCCTAATAGCGGCCTGTAGGCGTTTCTTGGCCGATTCTCCGTTCCAGGTGTCGAAATCTGGGACGGTGACACCAGCCTTATTCACGATCAGCCAGTGCCGCCCGATGAGCGCGGAAATGAAGTTTTCGTCGCCGACGTGACGATTGAGGAACGCGCGCGTCACGCCAGGAGCGTTACCATCGGCGGTCTGCTGGTTGGCCCAAGACCAGATGCTGTGGAGCTTCCCAACCACCTCGTGTTCGTTGATTCCGCACTCCGCGGCGATGGCGATCACGGTCGGATCCACGGCGAGATCGAACCTCATTGGGAGCCAGTCCCCCGCCATTGTCATACGACTCCTGATGGCGGGCGAACATGTTCGTAAAAACAATACCGTCGCCGGCTACGGCCAACCATCCACACGCAACCATCGCATCACCGAATCCAGGGAAATCAGCGATTTCATCCACGGTGCCTGGGGATGCCTTGTTGATTCGCAAAACGTCCCCGTCTGGGCGGCCCCTGCTAATCGCGATTCCCCAAACCAAAACAAGAGCGCCGACTATCGCGTTACGCATGGTGTTTCGCGGGACGGACAGGTCGCACTGCGTGTGCCATTTAGCATGTTTCGAAAATTGGCCACCGTCGGCCATTAGCGAGTCGGCCATTAGGATGACTCGGGGGTCTCGGTACAAGTCTGTCGGCATTTCTATGAAGCTGTTCACCATTTTGTCGGCCTCCCTTTCGTGTCACATTGCCGGACTGAATTCCTCGGACGCTTCGCACTCTGACAAGAACCGCGACGGACCGCCCGCCTTTGCCTCGCCCCACCGTGTCTGGATCACCGATCCAGGCGGGCGGTGGTGGAGGATCAACCGCTCTTTCGCCCGCGTGAACGCGACGTACGCCACGCGCCGCTCCTCTTCCATATCCTCCACTGTTTTGACTCTTTTCGAGGGAAAAATCCCTTGATTCAGGTCAGCCACGACCACGACCGGCCATTCAAGCCCCTTGGCCGCGTGGACAGTGCAGAGAGTGATCTCGTTTTTTTCGGTGTGATCGTCGTGCTGATCGCGGAGGGCGAACCATCGCAGGGCGTTTTCAGTTGTCATCTGACCGCAGTGGTGGATCCAGAAAGACGCGATCTGCGGCCCGGTCCGACCCAGTAACTCGAACGCGAGGGCTGGCAAGAAGTCGCCGATCCGCTTGGGGTTTACCGAAAACGCGGTCAGTGTCTTGCCGATACTCGGATCGTCTTTGTGGAGATCGAGGTACGCTTCAAAATGCGACCGCCCATCCGTCGCCGCCGCTTTACGCACCGCCGCGTACTCTTCGGCAGTCAATTCGAAGTCCACCACCAACCGCAGGAACGCCAGATCATCCCGAGGGTTCACAATGAGCCTCAACGCCGCGTGGAGCGATCGAAAGTCGTCCGCGTCGCAGATGTCGAAGCCCGAGCCGACGCGGTGTACGGGCAAGGTGTCCTCTGTGAACGCTACCTCTAGTTCGATCAGTGAGCTGTGCTTGCGGGCGATGACGGCGATGTCCGAGAACTGGTAGTCGTTGGCATCTATAAGGTAGTGAACATGGTCCACAAGCGAACCGTGGTCCGACGCGACAACCTGCACGTGGCCCTCGCGTCCCGTCGCACAGATCATCGGCTTGGCGGACGTGTCTCCGTTGTGGGCGATAAGCGCGTTGGCCAAGTCAATGATCTTCGCCCCACAGCGGAAACACTCGCGGAGATCGATGACCTCCGCGCCCGGGCGTCGCTCGCGAATCAGGTCAGGTCGGGCGCCGCGGAAGTTATAGATAGACTGTCGCGTGTCGCCGACCACGAAGAACTCCGCCGGCGGCGCAAACAGGTCGTGAATATTGAACTGTAGTGCGTCCGCGTCCTGGATTTCGTCGACCACGACGTACCGGATTCGCTCCTGCCATCGGTGCCGAACCTCCGGGAAGTCGGAGAGCAGCCGGCGGCACTCGACGAGGATCATGCCGAAGTCGAGTACGTTCATCTGGAAGAGGCGGTTGTGGTACTCCCGAACAATTGTGTTGCAGGCCTCGCGAACATGGGCCGGGCCGTCGATCGACTTGCCGCCGGTCGAGTAGAAGTGCTCGCGGTATCGCTGGACTTTCTTGAGCGACATCTCGCGTTTCCATGAGCGCGCGTCGTCGTTGAAGTAGCCGAGATCGACGGCGCATTTGACGAGCAGCATGTCCGCGTCCGCCGCGTCGATCACAGTCAGTGTGTCCGTGTCGTAGCCCAAGGCAGCGCCGTCGTTGCGGAGTATCGTCAGCGCCGCCGAGTGAAACGTGCCGATCAGCATGCCGCGGACGGCCGATTCATCATTCAGGGCGACGGTCAGGCGTTCGAGCATTTCGGCGCTCGCACGTCTAGTGAAAGTGAGGACTAAGAACGCCGACGCCGAGACGCCGCGCTCCTGCATCAGGTAGCGGATCCGCTCGATCAGCACGCGTGTCTTGCCGCTGCCGGCGGGTCCGCTGACAAACCACGCGCCCCGGCGGGTGCTATGACGACGGTCTCGGGGGCGTCAGAGTGGACGGCTTTTTGTTGGGATTCAGTCAGCATTCAACAATCTCCATGCTTCGCACGTCACGCCACCGCCGCCAGTTCCTGCGTCGCCAGCTTCACGAGGTTCCACCCGCCGGTGACAACCTCGACCGGCAGGTGTGTCGTGACCATCGCGTTGTCGATGTCTCCGCCGACCCGCTCGATCGCGTCCAGCAGAACCATCAAGTGAGGCATGTCGCACTCGCCCGCTTCGATCAGCAGCAGCTTGAGCGGCGGGTTGGCGAGTTGAACCAGGGCGTACGTCAGGGCCGCGCTGTAGATCGCAGCTTCCCCGCCGCTCAGCGCGTCCATCGCGTGCTTGTGCTTGCCGTCCACGATCCAACCAAGATCAAAAGTCGGCTTGTCGTTCGCGTTCGTGAGGTCGAGGTAGACCACGTGATCGGGATCGTGGAACAAAAACCGCTGAATGTGCTTCTTGAGTGGTCGAACAAGCTCCTCGATCAGTTCCTCGCGAAGCACCTTGATCGCCTCCAACACGGCAGACGCCGCGTCATACATCGAGCGGTGTCGCTCCGCCGCCTCGATGCAATTGGTGAGCTCGGTATCGATAGAGTCGTAGCGGATCTTGGCGTCGATCCGAGCCTTGGCTTCCTCGATCAAGGCTTTCAGCCGATCCTGCTGCGGAATGAGTTCGTCGAGCGGAACAAACCCGCCGTCCGAGTCGAGATTGTTTAGCTCGGATTCGAGGCGCACGATCTCGGTGTCGCAGTTCTTGATCGCCGTGTTGGCGTTCTCGGCCTGCGTTTGCAGTTCCGCCACGCGACGACGAATCTCCGTAGCCCGGTCCCGAAGCTGCTTTGCTTCCGCCAGCGAATCATTGCGGCCGCGCATTCGAGCCGTGTACGCCTCACGAAGCCGCTCGAACGTGACGTTGCACTCGCCGGCGATCTTCTCGGCTTCGAGCACGGCTTCTTTCGCAGTATTGAGAACCCTCTCGTCTTTGGCGATATTTGAATCCAGCGCAGTGATCGACGCCTGAGCCACCTTGGGGTCATCGGCGCCGGCATCGGCGCCGGCATGGGCGGTGAGCAACGCCCTGAGTTTCGTGACATCTGGTGAGCCGGCGAGATTCGGAACCGCAGCAACCATATTAGCGAGTAATCCGAGCGCTCTGCGGAAGACGTCTCCCTTCGCTGCCACGAGCCTCTTTTGCAGAATACTCAGATCGACACGGAGTAGTCCGAGCGCCCCTGAGCGCGTCTCCGTGTCGCGTATGGCCCACGTGTACGCCTCTTGCGCCGCTTCGTGATCTCGCCGGGCCTGTTCAAGTCCCTCGTCGTCAACGATCGCGTGCAGCTTCTCGATGTGATCGGCCTGGGAGTCGAGTTCGGCGGCGTCATCCGCACTCGGTCCGGTGTCGCCCTTATTGTGTTTCAAGCTCTTACACAGGGTGTCGCGTTGTCGATTTCGGCTCTGGATGATATCCAGGGCGTTCTGCCGGGCCGATGCGCGACCCTCCTGGTGCGCGATCTGAGTGATGATGTCCTCGCGGTCTCTCTCGATCGCGGTCAACTCCTCGCGCATAATGGCGATACCGCCAGCCGCGACCACGATCTCCGCCTTGCGTTTCGACAGTTCCTGCGACGCCGCGTGGGACTTGTCCTTAGCGGCCGTCGCCGCGTTCTTGATATCTCTGGCTTTGGCCACGGCCGCGCCGATCGCGGCGGTCAGTTCGCCCTTGATTTCGGCGTGGACGTGAGTCATCACCGAGTTCACGCACTCGCGGTAGCGTGCGGAGAGCCGGTCATAGAGCCTGTCCACGACGTCGTAGTCGCTCTCGGCGTGATCGCGTGCCAGCGACACCGTGCCCTCGCCGATGTCGCGGTGACGCTTGAGCAGCTCGACGTTGATCCGCGTGCAGATCGCGTCGGCGTCGATCTCGCCCCCGGCCGCCCGGGCACAAAGATCCAGCACGAAGGCCCGCTTTTTGTCCTGGCTCAGGCTGGTGAACGTGGAGAGATCAAGAGCCGGTGCAAAAGCGCCGACGTGCGCGCGGATCGCCGCGTCCGCATCCTTGAGGGACAGTCCGTCCCTGCCGCGCACCTCCGCAGCCGTCGAGAGGCTTTGGGTTCGAGCGTCACAGTGAATCGCTCGCACCCATTCGAAGGCGTCGTCGAGCGTCGTGCGAACGGCGCACCCGGCGGTGCTTGCCAGCTGCGCCGTGTGCTCGGGCTTTCCGCCCAGGCTGGTCTTTCCCTGCACGGCGAATTCGACAGCCTGTATGACGCGCGTCTTGCCGCTGCCGTTCGCGCCGGTGAATAGGTTCAAGGGCGACAGGTCGTGAGAGACGTCAGCGCCCTTGAATCCCGTGAGTTTGAGAGTAATGATCCGCATCGCTGCAATTCCTCTGCAAAAATAACCCGCCCGCCGCCTGCCCCCGGCAACGAGCCAACGGAGGCGACGGAGCGGGCTTCCACCGTTTCGTTATCCGCGCGCCGCGAGGTTCGTGTCCGGCTTGCTCCCCCCGGGGATCAACTCGCCCTGTTCGCCGGTTTTTGTCTTTGTCTTGGCCGTGGGCTTGGGGTCCGACACCGGCTTGGGCTTCTCGCTGGACATGCCGGTTTTCTTCTGCACCTTTTGGATCAGCATGGTCTCGGCCGTCTCGGCGGCTTTCTTCCAGTCGGCGACACTCCACCTCTTGTCGTCGCCGTCGATCCCTATCGATCCCAGGGCCGCCCACAACTTGTCCACGTCGATTCCGCTCTCGATCGCCTTGGTGAACTTCTCACGAAGCACCTCGACCTCGGTACTCAAGGGTGGCTCGAATGGCTTACGGGCTTGGGGAACATCAACGCCGGGCGCGCCGACCTCGTCGTCGTCCAGCTGGGACATGTCCTCGTCGACCTGTCCGGCCAGTGCCGCATCAGCCTCTTCGCTGCTCACGTCAGCCGTTGTGCGATCAACGTCAATCACCTCGCCGTCCAGCGAGATCTTGCCCGAGTTCGCGGACATGGCGACGTCGCGTAGTTCGCGTAGTTCGCGATCAATCTGCGGCCAACCCACGACGGCGACGGTCAGGCGTTCACCGAGCTTGGCAGCGGCGTAGAAACGCTTGAGCAGGTTTCGTCGCACGATGGTCTGAGCGTTGCGCTCCGCGAATTTCTGGCGGTTGATGTGCTCCTGGATCAGGCTGAGGACGTCCTTGCTGCTAATGTCGACAATCAGCGTCAGCCCGCCGGGCATCGCGTAGGCTTGTTGATTATCGAACACGCCGTTGATCGCGTCCGACCCAGTGGCGACTAGCTTGCCCCACGCCTTCGTCGTGTCGGACTTCTTGCTTGTCCACTTGCTCATCAGGTCTTGCGCGAAATACGTGGACAGGTCGTAATTGAGCGTGGTGTCGAGCGCCACAAGGTTTCCCTGGGGGTTACGACCCATCGCGATCATGCGCACGCGGACGTACTTGATGTCGTCGCCGATGCGGTGCAGATACGGATTAGGGCGCGGCGTGCCGTCGTCGCCCATGACGGTTTCTGGGCAAACGAAGCTCACCCCGCCGAACATGTTCAGCTTGTCGTATCCTGCGGCGGTGAGGATCGGAACCTTCTCGTACTGGCGTGACTTCGGGTTCCACATGCCCATACGGTAGACTTCGCCGCGCTCCTCACGGAGTTGAACCCGCGTCATAGTCTGTCGTATCAGCCCGCGCGGCCCCGTTTTGACCATCGCGGTGAGTGGCGGATCCCCTGGTCGATCGCCAGGGAATATGGCGATACTGGTTTCATTTTTTCGCAGGGGCGCGGGTGCCTGATCTCGCGTCGTGGCGAGGGGTGATTGTGGGCTGGTACTCATAGCGGTCATCGTGTTCCTTTCAGTTCAAAAAAAGCCGGCGGGACGTGCGCGGTTCCACGGGTTGGTCCAGTCGCCCCGCCGACCCAAGAATTGACACCGGTGTTCCGGCTAAGCAAACATATCTGCGGCCCTCCTTTCCGTCTGATGAGGATCAGTCGTTACTGTCCGTCGCGGCCCGTCGGCTGTTGTTTTTGTTTCGATCACCCCCGGCCGGTCTGCATCCGTGTGGCATTAGGTCGGGGTCCAGCACCCGCCACTTCTCGTGCTTGGCGGGCCTGCGACCCTTCGGGTGATTGGAGTCCTTGATCTCGATCACCTCGCCGATTGTTCGGCTACAAAGCGGCCATTCGCAGCGTATATTTTTCGGCCCTCTCGTTTCCACGGCGTCGGCGAGTGCTCGTTCATCCCACAAGCTCCATCACTAGTTCCATCACCACCAGCGCCACGGTGCTGACGCCGGCGACGATGAGCAGCCCGGCCAGCACCCACATGGACGCACTGGCGACAGGGGTTACTAGGGCGTCGGGGCGGGTCATCGTCCGTCTCCTACCGCCGCAGCTTTAGGACGATTGTCGTTGATGATTATTGCTTGCTTGTAGATGGACTGGATCATCCCGCCGTAGATGGACTGGATCGTCCCGCCGTAGATGTACCAGAACGTCCCGCCGTAGATGGACCGGAACGTCGCCGAATCGGCAACGCGAATGATCCTCCCATTGTGAACCGTGTCGACCTGTGCATCGCCGCCGATGATCCAGAATCCCTCCAGGATCATTTTCACCTCGCCGCTCATAATCGTTTGCCCGCGAACAATGCTACGCATCCGCGCGTCCCATTGCCCGAGCAGTTCGTCCATCGCCCAAAAGGGTTGCACCTCTTCGTCAACCTTGAACTGCCACGTGTCCGCGTTGAACCAATCTTCGCCGGGCGTGAGTTCGAGTTTGGCGAACTTGGCGCGGTCAGACGTGTCGTCGAGGCCGTAGTAGCCAACGATCTCGTGATGCGAGTCGAGCATCCAGTGCCATTTGATCGTGCCGTCCGGCAGGCCGAGTGCGCTGAAGAAGTTACACATTTGAGGCTCCTCCTATCGCCGCGCGGGGGTTGGGTTTTTGGGAATCGGTTTGGCGGGAAACGCCTCTGCCGTGTCGGCCCGGAGCTTGCCGATGCGGATCCGAAGGTCGAGTTCGCGGTCCGTCATGGGTCCGAGCCGCTCCACCGCCTCCAACATGGCGAGCATGGTTTTCGTCGGGTCGGCGCGCCAGAGCTTGGCCATGCGCTCGAGGGTGGGGTCCAGGGATTGCGTGACGCGACGCTCGTGGATGTCGAGTACCGCCGCCGCTGCCTTCAATGACCAGCCCGCTCGCACGTGGGACAACATCCTGCTTTGACTGAAACTCACGACGGTTCACGACCGTCCCTGGAAATTCACGACCTTCCGCGTCCTGGTGCATGCCTTTTTCTTCCACTCACGCCCGTTGGCGAGATTCACGCCCTTGTTCACGCCCTACCGGCGCTCTCACTATCGCTCTCAGGAAGCCAGCTTCGTGGCTTCGGTGTTGATGGGTTCAACGGTCTCGCGGTCGAGACCATGTTGGTCGCAGTAGGCGTCCAAGATGACGGTGATCTGATAGACCGGTTGGCGCGTCTCGCGCTTGGCGAGCTTTTTGAGGCGTTCGTGGTCTTCATCACGTGCATAAAGTTGAGCCATGATCGTTTCCTTTGGCACTAGTATCGTACTAGTACGAATGTACAACACGTTTCAATAGAATGCAAGTATATTCCTAGGCATGTACTAGTATTGCACTAGCGTTGACGTGTTGTAATGTTAGGATTAACAATGACTTACGTGGCAGATTTGACGCAACAGAATTTTTATTTTCCGCCCGAGATGGTGCAGGCTCTCAAGGAATTCTCGGCGAAACACTTCGGTGAGAAACCGAAGCCGGAAATGAGCATCCTCGGTGCCGCTGCGTGTCTTCTCTTACTGAACTTGGATGAGGAGACCCAGAAGGAAGCCATCACCGCCGCCGCTCGCTTTCGGCACGACCCTGAAGGTGCGGTCAAGATGATTCTTGCGACGCACCGGCCACCGTTCGACGCCGTTGAGGACGTCGTGATTGACGTGATCCACAACAGCGCGGGTTGCTTCTCGGACGAATTCGACGACTTTGAGACCGCCATAGCGAGTGGTTTGGCGATCTTGGCCCACGATGTTGGGAACAGTGTCCAGGGGGTATACCGCGGAGCCGAGCTAGGCGAAAAACCCCCAGCGAAACGCGTGGAACGGCCTACGGCGCTCGAGCGATCCGCAAGGCAGGTGTTTCCGGCAGATGGATTGAAGAACGAGGTGCAGAAATCGAAGGACCGTCAGGAGAAACGCGGGCGCCCTCGGAAAGGTGGGGGACGTAAGAAATCAGCAGGGACGTAGAGGTTTCATCGATGAACTTCTTGCACAACTCGAGAACGGTTTCACGCTCCGAAGGTAGCGATGACGGCATGGTCGTTCCTTTCCCGCGTCCCGGCACACCTTACGATATCGGGCTACGGCGGACGCGGGAAGTGACGGGGAAGTGACGTAAGGTGTTGTGTGGTATGGAGTTACGGCGAAATACTAACGAAATGCTAAAATGTTCAGATTTAGTACGTGGCGACCGATCCGCCCGCGTCATGCTCGACCTCATCCGCGAGGACGGCCACAGCATCGTCGTGCAGCAGTCCGAACGACGTACAACCCTCACGGCCCGCGCCGGTGGTGAAACGTGGGTCGTGCGGGCGCCTGACCCCGACGACGCGGTGTGCGAGTTGGCGGGACGGCTGGGGTGGGATCTGGAATGAAAAAGACCGGCGACATCATCCACCTCAAATGCGCCGGGTGTTCCGAGACCATCGACCTAGACGAATCACAATTCGGCACGAAGCTCGAATGCGAGTGCGGGGCGCTCATTGATTGGAAGATGTACCCCGAAGCCGAGAAACGCGTTGTGGAGCGTCGGGTTGAACGCAAGGTCAAGGATCATCAGGAACGCGAACAGGCCGAAGCCGAACGGTTGCGCTTCGCAGAGATCAAGCACGACCAACGCGCCGCCCAACGCGACGCCCAACGCGACGCGGCGCAGGCGAGAAAGGAACGCAAGCGAGTCGCTGCTGAAACCCCGCCAGCGAAAGTCCCGGCAGGATTGAAGCCTTGCCCGTCGTGCGAGCATCCATGTAGCGCAGAAGCGGCAACGTGCCCAGAATGCGGACACCCATTGAAGTCTGCGGGAGCGGCGGTACAAAATGAACGGATGTCGCGCGGTGGCGGGTGCCAACGATGCGGATCGTACAAGTTCAAGCAAACGGCGCACACGACAGGGGCGGGGTGGGGATTGCTTGTCATCGGGCTATTGTTTTGCCTCCTGATCGTAGGCGCAATCATCGGAATCCCGATGATCCTCATGTCCTTTTTCTTGACCGAGAAACGAAACAAGTGCCGCGATTGCGGACTGACGTGGAGGGCTTGACCGACTTCGCCGAGTTCCAGGTGTGCTTCACCGGCGCGGAGTAGTCAGTTCCGGGGAAGGCTGTCGGCGAGTCTCATCGGCGGCGTTTGAGGGCGCGGAGGATCACGGCCCGTACCCAATCTGACGCGGTCGCCTCGCCAGCAGCCTCGCGGATCGCGTCCAGTTCGTCCGCCCGCAGCCGCACGCGGAGGTAGGCGGACCGTCTCTCTGTCGCCGGAATCGCCTTCCTGCCTCGTTTTTTGGGGGTCGGGGACACGGGGAAAGTGTACCCCACAAAAATTTTCTGTCAATCCGGTTTTTGCCTTGACAACCCCTGATTCGTGGGGTACATTATATATAGATGAGGCCAACCTGCCAGGGCGCAGCGGCAGAGTTACCCCCCAACGCGAGAGTATAAATTATGACCGACTCAAGCAACACCATCAGATCATTGGCTGACCGACTAGACGCCCTCGCAGGCGAGGCGCTGTCACAAGCAGCGACGCTCCGCGCCGGCGGATTTGACGCCGACATGCTTGGCCATATTAAGGTCGGCCCTAACGACCTTGGTATCGTGCCCGCGTTAATCGATACAGTGTACGCCGGTCGTAAGGAGCGCATGCCCGATTGGGCCAAAGTCGAGTCACCTGAGTTGACATCCGCGTTGCAAGATATCGTCAACCAGCTTGAGCGACGTCACACCACAGACACTGAGGGCGAGGCATGGGGCGACCCCTCGCACCCGACCACCCCACGCCTTGAGGCGGCGATCAAGCATCTCGTCAATCCGGTCAGCGACGCGATCCTGGCGCAGCTCGCGATGCAGATACACGGCTCAAGAGGAGACGAAAAATGACCCCCGAAAAAATGATGCCGCATATTGGTGCTCCGCCGGCTCGCAACATGGATCAAATCATTAAGATTTGGGCCGCGAGCATTGAAATCGCCTCTCGTTATAACGACGAATATGCAACCGATCTCTATCACTCAGGAACCACGCTTTACCGCCATGAGCCAACAGGTAAGTTTTATCTCCGAGCGTCAGGAGGCGGCGCGATACGTGTAGACAGCAAACCGCAATGGCTTACAAGCAACGATGCTTACGATTTCGTACGGCTCGATGCGCGCTGCTCGACCGGCTACGGTTACACCGCCGACCAAGCAACG
>ENA-ORDP01001204-ORDP01001204.1-marine-sediment-metagenome-genome-assembly--contig:-NODE-1204-length-14670-cov-9.553267_pt1 | contig 14670 bp, 15 predicted proteins | sample MGYA00248627_ERZ508539 | MGnify/ENA primary metagenome ERZ508539 (study PRJEB26208, sample SAMN05571518) | marine sediment metagenome | biome: deep sea; feature: Hydrothermal vent; material...
CCTGGAGATAGGGGATGGGCTTTTCCTCCATCCCCTGGTGGGGGAAACGAAAGGCAGCGATATCCCGGCCGATATCAGAATAAAAAGTTATGAGGTGGTCCTGGAAAAATATTATCCCCGGGATAGGTTTGTCATGGCCGTTTTGCCCATGGCCATGAGGTATGCAGGTCCCCGGGAAGCTATCCTCCACGCCCTCGTCAGGAAGAATTACGGGGCTACGCATTTTATTGTGGGAAGGGACCATGCCGGAGCGGGAGGTTTTTATGGGCCTTTCGATGCCCACTACATTTTTGATGAATTTGAACCGGACGAATTGGAGATAACTCCTCTTTTCTTTGATAATGCCTTCTTCTGCAAACAATGTCAGGGTATGGCTTCCTATAAAACCTGCCCCCATGAATCGAGTGAGCACATCTCTCTCAGTGGGACAAAGGTTCGCAGTCTCCTCCGTAAAAAGCAAAATCCACCGGTTGAGTTAACCCGACCGGAAGTGGCGCAGGTTTTAATCAAGGGATTATCCCGGCCGGACTATCAAATATGAGAATTGAGAGGATCTTTCATGGAAAGACATAGCCGAACGATTGTAAAGACCCTTACCTGGCGTGTCATTGCCACATTAACTACAATCGGGGTAATTTACCTCTTTGATAAAGATGTAAAAAATTCTATTGTCATAGGAATCTCCGCCAATGTAATCAAGATGTTCCTCTACTACCTTCACGAAAGGCTATGGAACAGGATAACATTCGGAAGAATAGAGTCACAGGATTATAGCATTTGAGGGTCGGTTATGAGGGCAGAAAGAAGATGTTTTTCAGCGATGGTTGAACATTGTAGGGTGGAACATCCCCATGAGGCTTGTGGCCTCCTGGCAGGCAAGGATAAGCTGATCACTAAAGTTTATACGATGACCAATACTTCCGAGAATCCGGAGACCTGTTATTTTATGGACCCTCAGGAACAGCTTAAGGCCTTTAAAGAAATGAGAAATTCCGGGTTGGAGATGCTGGGTATCTATCATTCCCATGGGGCCAGTTCCGCTTATCCCTCGCCCCGGGATGTAGAGATGGCTTTCTACCCGGAAGCAATATGTGTTATCGTTTCTTTAACCGACCCCCAAAAACCGGAAGTGGGTTCGTTTAGAATCGTAGAGGGCAAGATAGAAAAGGAAGAGCTGATATTGTCCGGATAGTGTCAAAAATAACATGAAAGACATGAAGAGAATTTGACAGGATTAACGGGATAAACAGGATTAAAATTATCGTGTAAAAAGGAAAGTAAGAACATTTGAAAGTAAAATATCTTGTTAATCCTGTTCATCCCGTCAAAAGAAGTAATTATAAATGTTTGACAATATCGCTGTCCAGCAAAAGGAGGTAAGGAAATGGAGCTTGAGGTAAATGATAACAATTTTAAGGCGGAGGTATTGGATGCCGATTTGCCGGTACTGGTGGACTTCTGGGCTTCCTGGTGCGGCCCCTGCAAAAGGATTGCTCCCCTTGTAGAGGAGATAGCCGGGGAATACAGCGGTCGACTCAAAGTCTGCAAACTCAACGTGGATGATAATCCCCTGACGTCTCCAAAGTATGAGATTATGAGCATTCCCACTTTAATCATTTTCAAAGGGGGAGAGGTAAAGGAGCGAATTATCGGCTTAGTCTCAAAATCCGAACTGGAGTTAAAGATAAAGCCATATCTGAAAAACATAAAAACTTGACAGGATTTACACGATAAACAGGATAAAAATATGGGAAAAATCAAGGTAATATAATTAAAAATATAAATCTTGTTCATCCTGTTTATCCTGTCAAAAGAAGGAAAATATTTTAAGAATACCCCATCCTGTCGAAGGAGTAAAAAAAAATTGAAAACGAACTCTCAGCTCTTTTCCCAGGCCCGGGAATATATCCCCGGCGGCGTGAATAGCCCCGTGAGAGCCTTCCAGGCGGTAGGGGGCGACCCCGTGTTTATAGATAGAGCCCGAGGGTCCAAACTCTACAGCGCTGAGGGGAAGGAATATATAGACTATTGTCTCTCCTGGGGAGCTTTGATTCTGGGACATAGCCGGCCCGAAGTCATTGCCGGGGTAAAGAAAGCCCTGGAGAGAGGAACCAGTTTCGGCGCTCCTACCCGGAGGGAAACGGAATTGGCCCGGGAGCTTTGTCGGGCCTTCCCCTCGATGGACCTGGTACGTTTGGTCAGTTCGGGAACGGAAGCGGTAATGAGTGCCATAAGAGTGGCCCGGGGTTATACCGGCAGGAAGAGAATTATTAAATTTGCCGGCTCTTACCACGGGCACGCCGATTATCTCCTGGCGGAAGCAGGTTCGGGGGCCATGACGCTGAGTGTGGGAGGGGGGAATTCCTCAAGTCGAAGGGAAAGCCCGTCTTTGCCATCCAGCCTGGGGGTGCCCGATGATTTTGCCAAATATACTTTCGTTCTTCCTTATAATAACCTCAAAGCGGTGGGAGAGACGGTAAAGACGTATGCTGACGACATCGCTTGTATCATCGTTGAACCCGTTTCCGGAAATATGGGAGTTATCCCCCCGCGGGAAGGATTTTTGGAAGGCTTACGCCGGATTTGTGACCGGCATGATCTCGTCTTGATCTTCGATGAAGTGATCACCGGGTTCCGGGTTTCCTACGGGGGGGCTCAGGAACTCTTTGACCTCAAGGCGGATTTAACCTGCCTGGGCAAGATAATCGGAGGGGGATTTCCCCTGGCTGCCTATGGAGGAAGGAGAGAAATTATGGAATGCGTATCTCCCCTGGGTAAGGTCTATCAGGCGGGAACTCTCTCCGGGAATCCCATAGCGACCACTGCCGGGTTGACGACGTTGAGGATCCTCTCTTCCCGGAAGCGGGAATTATATGCATCGCTTAGAGAGGGGGCCACCTGTTTATGCGAGGGAATAGGTAAAGCCGCGGAGAATGCCGGGGTAGAAGTTCAAATCCATCAAGTGGGTTCGATGTTCTCCCTCTTCTTTACCGCTCGCCCGGTCAGCGATTACGAGACGGCTAAGGCAACGGATACTAAAACCTACGGCAAATTTTTCCATGGGATGCTGGAGCAGGGTGTGAATCTGGCGCCTTCATCTTTTGAGGCAGGCTTTGTTTCATCGGCGCATGGGCAGATGGAAATTGATTTTACACTTGATGCGGCAGAGGCTGTTTTTTCATCACTTTGAGGGGATCAGCCCGATGCGAGCAACTTCAACAACAAAGCATGAAAATAAAAAGGGATGAAACCCCCGCCAATAATCAATACAACAGCTATCCCAGTAAACAGGTATGATAAAAACAGGGCCCGGCTTCCCCTTATTACCCAGGTATCACGCATTACACGCATACCGGGAGCTGGAAACCTGTTGCTCTGCCGAATTTCCCAGGCCACCTGAATCAGGTGTATGCCGATGGTAATCAGTATGATGGCAAGTATTGCGAACAGGGAATAGAAAATAACCAGCAGCCTGAAAACATTCTCTGCTTCATCATCAAAAAACATTTTAACCAGATTACTTTGTACTGATGGTGAACCCCAGAGCAGTAAAGCAAGCACAACAACCAGGAAAGCTACAGCAGCCAACCATTTATTTCGTAACTGACTGTCGGCACGAACCAGTCTGGGGCGTCGTGCAGGTATTCCAGATGTAGAGACGGATTTTGGATCTAACATGACATATGGGTTTGTCTGGCCTTCTATTTACAGTAGTTGATAGCAGGTAAGCGACTGATTTTAGTGTATTCGAATCTACACTTATTTTACTCAAGACACACCTGATTTCCGATAATCAGTAGCATTTAGAAACATATAAGGTGCACCCTTTCCTGGAAAGAAGGTTGTGGAATGCTCGGTGGAGGCTGGCGCGTACTCGGCGGAGGATCCACAGCATAACTTGCCATGGGTGGCGTATTCCCCTTGTTAAAAACGAACATCTTCTGGTGAAATCCCATAATAAACTGCTCATCAGGGTTTATCCGTGCGGCAAGTAACAGCGGGGGGATTGGTTTGTATAAGGGTTCGAATGAGACTAAACCGGTTTATAGTTTGTATAAAGTTATTGCAGCGACCTAAAACAAAGACTTTTCAAACGCATAGTTGACAAGATAGATGCTGCTGATTATCAGTACAACAGAGGAAAGACCGAGGATTGTAAATATTGTTTTCAGACGTGCTAGTGACCGCATCAAAGCCTGTTCATCATTTTTTTCATAGGCGGTCTTTATTGTTCTGCTGACGAGCAGCAGCAGGATCCCGATCCACACAGGCACCCAGGCAACAAGTATACCAACACCGGTAACTGTGATCAGTGCGCCATAGAAAATCAAACAGGCAGCAAACAGGCGAATCCATAGCCGACTTTCATAGAGCGGCAGCACAATTTTGTTTGCTGGCATAGATCTACCCACCTCTGTATTTATGTGGGAGAGCATCGTTGTGCTATCTTCGCTTTGCAATTTCATGAATTCCTGTATAAGGAGAGTGAACTTGGCTGAGAAAAAATCTCTGTGCAACATTTTATAAAACGCGTGACTTGCTACCTGTGTTGTAACAGATCACAATATTTAAGAGTATCTCTATTAATGGCGCATAATCAGACCGGAATAAAAATATGAATCTGGAAAAAGTTGTATTTGCCTTCTTTATCGTTCTCGCAATGACCGTAAATTTTGGTTTTTTTGTCGGTGAAATGAATGATCCGTTGCACCATAATGTCTATGAGCTGTATATGGCAATAGTGGTTAATCTGATCGCCACCATCCTCAAGTTTGGCGATCGAACGCACATAGGTGCAGTCCTTCTGGCAACATCCCTCGTTGCCGACCTGCACCTAATTGCCGCTGCAGTTGCCTGGGGTATAGGATTATACATGCTTGATATGGGGAATGATGTGCTCGGTATAGTGGTTTCACTTTCTGGCGGCGCATTATTGGCAAATATCACCTCGGTAGTCCTGTTAGTTGTTGAGACGATGTCACTGCGAAAATAAGTGATGATGGTTCTTTACATTGAGTGCTTATCAGAATGACTAAAGCCTCATCATTAATTCTGCGTCGTATGCGGGTGCCTCTGCTGGTGCTGATTGCAACATATTCTATCTCCATACTTGGCTTTGTGCTGGTTCCCGGCGTTGATGAAAATGGTCAGCGCTGGAATATGACATTTTTCGATGCGGTATATTTCGTCAGCTACATGGCGACAACGATAGGCTTCGGTGAATTACCCCAGCCATTTTCTGCTGCGCAGAGGATGTGGACCACAATCAGCATATATCTATCTGTTGTCGGCTGGGTCTATGCCATCGGTGCCATCTTGTCACTGGTACAGAATAATTTATTGAAGCGTGCACTGGAAGAAGGCCGCTTTATTCGCAATGTAAAAAGATTAAATGAAAGTTTCTTCATCATATGTGGCTATGGAGAGACCGCCCGTTTGCTGGTGCATTCCTTGAATACCAGAGGTTTCCGCACGGTGGTTATTGAAAGTAACAGAGAGCGGCTTGATGATTTATCCATGTCAGATATTCCTAATTCTGTGCCATCACTTGCGGCGGATGCATCAGACAGTGAAGTCCTTATTGAGGCGGGCCTGTATCACTCTATGTGTAAGGGCGTCGTTGCACTGACTGATTCAGATGAAGTGAATTTGAAGATTGCGATAAGCTGCCGTTTACTAAAAAAATCTGTGGATGTAATTTGCCGGGCTGAATCGCTGGATACCGAAGCCAATATGCGCTCATTCAGCACTGACTACATTATTAATCCATTCGAAAGTTTTGCCTCTCGTCTGGCGATGGCGCTGCATTCACCTGGCAGTTATTTGATTTACCAGTGGCTGACCGGTGTACCGGGTACACGTCTGATGGAGCCGGCAACACCGCCACGGGGCTTGTGGCTGTTGTGCGGTTACGGGCGGTTTGGCAAGGCAGTCCATCGATTTCTTACATTTGAAGGATTAAAAACACGCATTATTGAATCAGACCATGAGCTGACCAGCCCGCCAGAAGGAAGTATAAAAGGACGCGGGACTGAAGCGGTGACACTTAGAAATGCCGGAATTTCGGATGCGGTGGGAATCGTTGCGGGCACGGATAACGACACCAACAACCTGTCAATTATCTATACTGCCAAGGAACAGAATAAGGATCTGTTTACGGTTGCCCGGCAGAACCATGGCAGCAATAAAAAACTGTTTCAAAATACATCAGTGGATATCGTCATGCAACGCAGCGATATCATTGCGCATGAAATTTTATCGGTAATCCTTGCACCATTACTGGCAAGCTTTCTACAACAGGTAAAAAGCCATGGCAACCTGTGGTCCTGTGAACTGGCCAGCCGGCTTATTGCTATAGTCGGTGAGACGACTCCGGACACCTGGGGCGTGGCCATTGATGAAAAGCAGACACCAGCATTAGCTGCTGCCCTGGCAGAGGGGGAGCAGGTGTCAGTGGGTGTCCTGAACAAAAACCATTTTGACCGTGAGAAACGGCTGAAGTCGATGGTATTGATGATCGCCAGGGAGGACAGGGAGCATGAAGATGGTATCAGATTGATAAGCCTGCCCGATGAGGATCAACCGCTGCAGGCGGGTGACCAGATATTGTTCTGCTCGCGTGAAGGGGTGAGAAATGAGATTGCCTGGGTATTGAATAATCGTAATGCCCTGCATTATGTGCAGACGGGCGAACAGGTTTCCGAGGGATGGCTGTGGCGGATGTTTTCTGGAGGCAGCAGGCATGCTACGGATGCCTGACTGGGTCTTTCGTCCTTCATAGACAGTTCATTTCTTTTATGAAAAAAGTAACGGACCAAATGAAATAACGCTACCCGTTACTTTCTCCTTCCTCCGCAAGCTATTTATTTCGGCTTGTACCGGTGAGCTGGTCGAGTGCCGAAACGGCGGCCGTAAGGTCATCAAATTCGAAGGTATGGATATCACACTCCGAAATCATCCGGGCCACCTGATCGAATCCCGCCAGTGCCTTCAATTCATAGTTGAAGGCATTGCCGGAGAGCAGGGCAAAATGTTCTCTTGCTGTTAACGAACCCAGTATGGCGTCGGCACCCGCTTGATAGTGGGGGAAAATCACCCACGATGGTGTTGCAGGTTGCGACGAAAGTCGAATGGCATCGTCCGATGGTTTCATATGGCAGACTGTGCCTTTGCGGGTCTTGGGGAAAACCGGCCCCATTTTCCATTCCGGGGCAAAACGTTGCATCACTGGGATGGAGGCGTCCTTCAGCGCTATCGGTCGGGGCATTGGTAGCAGCATATTATCATCCATCCGAATGATGCCGAATTCATCGGACAACAGGCGCCAGCCACTGGCCATCAGTGCCGCGCACAGGGTGCTTTTCCCCGATCCAGGCGCTGCGGGCATGATGATTGCCCTGTCATGGCGCGCGACCACCGCCGAATGAAACATCAGGTACTGGTGTGCGCGACTCGCAATACACCAGTTCAGTCCCCATTCGAACAGCGGGTAGGCATGATCCATTGGAAATGGTGTGAACGGAGAATAACCGTCCAGTTCGAAAATGACCTGTTTTCGCAACCAGCGCCGAGGTCCGCGCGGATGTTTCAGGCTGATATGGAAATCTAAAATCTTGCCAGGGTCGATTTCATAGTACCTGGACTGGGCGTAGAGGCGATGAAGCGTATCGGCAAAACCTGGTATATCAGCAAGGATTCTGACCAGGAATGGCCCGGTCTCCAACACCAGTCCTTTTCTCAGTAATACACGCAGCCGATGGTCGCTCAAGTCTCCAAGGAAGGTGACAGGACTCTGGCCTGGTTGTTCCGGAAGCGTTAGATCGATGGCTGTGTTAGACAATATCGCCTGACTTCTGCTGCTTCAGTCGTCAGCCAGAGCGATGAGACCCAGTTCATCCAGGTCTGAAAGATGTGTCCCCAGGGACTGACGGAAGGCGTCCAGTTCGGCGGAACCATTGCCGTCACTGAACGCGTTGATGATCTGTGATGGGCTCAGGCCGCCGCTTTCATGCAGCAGTCTTAGTACTTCAAACGACAGCTCATTAAGGAAATGCGTTTGTCCAGAAAATGGATTGAATACCGCATACTCGCCTCCCAGGGGATACAGCCGCAATCGTGGGAACGGCGGTGCCACCCAGCGTGGTTCGGTTATCAATGAGGGGCGCTCCTCCACATCAACACCACCTTAGCTCGGACACCCTCATTATCCTGTTCACTGCACACATTAAATGAGCGACGCATTGCAGGAGATACAGGCACTGCCTGCTGCTGCCACACTGCTGTGCAGCGTCATCACGGCAGGCACTGCGACGATGCCTGTCTTGAGCAGATTCCTGCGTCGCATTAATGCGGTATTATCTGCCGATGCAACCGTGGGGACACTGTCAACGGGCGCCTGTCCATCAGACTGCAGTACAGGTTTGCTGGTATTGGTTGTCTCGTTCTTCATCTGTTTCTGTTATGAGCCGGGGTGTATACCGCACTTCACTTATCAGCTTAGCTATTGAAGTCCACAATTGCTACCCCGATTCGATAAATACTGAACGAAATGGCTCGCAAAAGGGTCTGTAATAGAATATTAAGCATAATTCAAGCCAGATTTTTAACTCATTGTTTTAAATAGGCAATAAATCATGCACAATGACGAGTCTAGTAGTATGTGTAAAAAATGCTGACACCCAGGCAGATACGAATAGCGACAATAGACTGTATAATCCCATTACCTTTTAAACAACGGTGTCTAAATGAGTTTTTCCCGCCAGCCCTCCGGACAGGAATTTATCCGGTTTCTGAGGCACCCTGAACAGCTGCTCAACGCCTCGCCTGAGACCCAGGATCTGATGGTCCGCATTGCCCGTCGGCAGGGCTTGCTGGCGCGCCTTGGCGACGAGCTGCGCCAGCGAAAGCTGCTTGATACCTGCCCGCCGAGACTGGTGCGGCAATTCGAAGGCGCTTTCACCATCGCGCAGGTGCATGCCCGTATGCTGCGTTGGGAGGTCAATCGCATACAACGGGCTACGGAAGACTGTCCCGGCCCCCTGGTATTGTTTAAGGGTGCAGCCTATTTACTCGGCGGTCACGACTGGGCACGCGAGCGTCTGGTCTCCGACGTGGACATCCTGGTGGACAGAAGCTGCCTCCCGTGCATTGAAAAAGGCCTGAAAGAACACGGGTGGGAAGCAGTCAAACTTGATGAATACGACCAGCGCTATTATCGCGACTGGATGCATGAAATCCCGCCTCTGCGGCACAGCTACAGGGCTACCGAGGTCGATGTCCACCACAACATCCTGCCCCCGACCGGACGCAGGCGACCCGATCCCCAACGCCTGTTAAAGGACGCCACCCCTCTGCCGGGTGATGAGCTGCGACTGGCGACACTCTGCCCCGCCGATATGGTGCTTCACAATACCGCACATCTGTTTCAGGATGGTGACTTCCGCTCCGGTCTGCGGCAATTACTGGATCTGGATGGCATGCTCACGACGTTCAGTACCGCGGATGGATTTTGGGAGAATTTACGCGATCGCGCGCAAGACATGGATCTGGCGCGGCCGCTCTATTATGGCCTACTGATGGCGAGCAGGATCCTGCGAACGCCGATACCGCCGAAAATTATCGAAGACATGAACCAGATCGGCGGCCCCAACCCCCTGTTGCGGGTAGTTATGGTGCACCTGATGGGCCATCTCCTGATTCCCACACACCCGGATAAGACGAACCGTTCCGCTGCCATGGCCGGCTGGCTGCTCTACTTGCGTTCGCACTGGCTGCGTATGCCGCCATTGCTGCTGGCGCGCCATCTATGGATTAAAAGTCGACGCAAGGACCCGGGGAAACGGCAGGCTACTGTATAGGGGGCCTGTTGTATAAAATGACCGAATCACTAATGAAGCTTTCAGCCTGCATTGAAATTGCTGCCGCGCAGCTAGAAGCTGCCGGTGTTTTCTTCGGCCACGGTACCGATAATGCCTGGGACGAAGCAGTCTGGCTGGTTCTCTATGCACTCGGCATCCCCGTTGGCGAAGAAGCAGATCTGAACATGCCAGTCGATAGCGCCCAGCAGACAGCCATCAATACTCTTCTACAGCAGAGGATTGAATCCCGCAAACCGGCAGCCTACCTGACCGGAACCGCCTGGTTTGCCGGTATGCCTTTTCATGCAGCCGAGGGGGTTATTGTTCCCCGCTCCCATATTGGGGGCTTTCTGCTTGAAAATGGGAGGCCCTGGATACAGCCGGAAAAAGTAAAATACATCCTTGATCTCTGTACCGGCAGTGGCTGCATTGCTGTTGCCGCGGGTATAACGTTTCCTGAAGCCCATGTTGATGCCACCGATATTGCCCCCCTTGCGCTGGTGTTAGCTAGAAAAAATATCAAAGAATACAAAATGGAAAACCGGGTTCAGCTGATCGAAGCTGATATGTTTAAGAACCTGTCAGGGATTTACGACCTGATCCTGTCCAACCCACCCTATGTTCCAGCCGGAGAAATCGGCCATTTCCCAGCTGAATATCAACATGAACCCACTGCCGCCTTCGATGGTGGTGAAGATGGTCTCGACTTTGTACACAGGATACTCGCTGCCGCCTCACGATTTCTTGCGCCGGAAGGCCATATCGTTGTAGAAGTTGGTGAAAGCTGGACTACACTGGAACAGGCTTATCCGGGGGTTGCTTTTAACTGGGTTGAAACGGGGGTTGAGGATTCAGGCCTTTTCGTGATGAGCAAGCGGGAACTGGATCAGTATTTTTAGTTCGGGGTGCAAAAAACAATAAAGGGCGCCAACCGGCGCCCTTTATTCAAGATAAAAAGTCGAGCTTATTTTTTACCGCGACTATATTTATCCTTAAATTTACTTACACGTCCTCCAGTATCGAGCATTTTCTGCTTGCCGGTATAAAATGGATGGCACTGGGAGCAGACTTCGACATTGAGATCATGGCCCAACGTGGATCGGGTTTCAAATGTGTTACCACAGGTGCAGGTGACCTGCATGGTGCTGTAATCGGGGTGTGTCGCTTCCTTCATTATCTTGTCACTCCACCGTATGCGGTGTTTTTGCTGGGTTGCTGGAAAAGGGCGCGAATAATAGCAAATTCTGCTAAAAACTCAAGGGTACCTTTATTAATTATGGATAGATCAGATTGCATGCAAAATCGTTCATATCAAGGCAAGGATCGCACGTAATAGCTAGCTATTGCGAAGATTCTTAACGCAGAGATGGACGATTTTGGAGGTGAGTTGAATATTCATGAATTAATAAAGGTGCCCTTGAGCATAGTGTTGTAATTGCTGATTGAGCTCTTTAGCCCTTCATCGATTTGAAGAATTCGGCATTATTTTTTGTGGCCTTCATTTTGTCGATCATAAAAATCACCGCTTCTACATCTTCCATCGGATGTAGCAGGTTTCGCAGCAGCCAGATTTTCTGCAACTCATCAGGGGCTGTCAACAATTCCTCACGTCGCGTGCCGGACTTGTTGATGATGATAGTTGGATAAATTCGACGTTCGGCGATACGGCGGTCGAGATGGATTTCCATGTTGCCAGTACCCTTGAACTCTTCGTAGATGACATCATCCATTTTTGAGCCGGTTTCGATCAGCGCGGTGGCAAGTATGGTCAGGCTGCCACCTTCTTCTATGTTTCGTGCTGCACCGAAGAAACGTTTTGGGCGTTGTAGTGCATTGGCATCGACACCACCGGTCAATACCTTCCCGGATGACGGTGCGACAGTGTTATAGGCGCGTGCAAGGCGGGTAATAGAATCCAGCAAAATCACTACATCACGTTTATGTTCAACCAGGCGCTTGGCCTTCTCGATGACCATTTCAGCTACCTGTACATGGCGCGAAGCCGGTTCATCAAAGGTTGAGGCAATGACTTCGCCGCGAATGGTGCGTTGCATTTCGGTCACTTCTTCCGGTCGTTCATCGATCAGTAGTACAATGATTTCGACATCCGGGCTGTTGACAGAAATAGCGTGAGCAATCTGCTGCAGCATAACCGTTTTACCGCTTTTGGGTGATGAAACTATCAGGCCACGTTGGCCTTTGCCTATCGGGGCAACGAGGTCAATAATTCGACTGGTAATGTCTTCAGCTGAACCGTTTTCCCGTTCCAGAGGCAGTCTTTTATTTGGGTGCAGCGGGGTCAGGTTTTCAAACAGAATCTTGTTTTTAGCCTCGTCGGGATGCTGGCCATTAATTGTTTCGACTTTGAGCAGGGCAAAATAACGTTCGGAGTCCTTTGGTGGCCTGATCTGTCCGGTAATGGTATCGCCAGTACGTAGACTGAAACGGCGGATCTGGCTGGGCGAAACGTAGATATCATCCGGTCCGGCGAGATAGGAACTGTCAGCAGAACGCAGAAAGCCAAAGCCGTCCTGTAGAATTTCAACTACACCTCCACCGGCTATTTTGGTGCCGCGTTTTGATTCTGCCTTAAGGATCGCAAAAATCTGATCCTGCTTGCGCATGCGGGAGATGTTGCTCAGTTTAAGTTCAGAGGCATGCTCGACCAGGTCGGTAGGCGTCATGCGTTTAATTTCAGAGAGGTGTATAGATTCGGGTTGATTCATAGCTGAGAATGTATGGCGGACAGTTATTGTCCAGGGATTGATTGAGTGAAACCCGGAAGTTTCCGGTAGATTTCTTTTATTTTGGTACTTTTTTGTAGCTGATTACTGCTGCTGAGGGTGCTCGAGTGAGCATTTGCTTCTTTTTAAGGATTATCCTTATGTTCCCGTAAGATTAGCACTACCATGGCGGGAGGTAAAGCATTAATGTTCAGTGTTTATTTGATTTTTATTGAACCGCCAGAAAGCAAAGACGCAAAGGAAATTGATATTAGATAAAAACAGAAGCGACTCCACATTTTTATTTTCAGGTAGTTTCTGCATTATAGTGTAGTCATTCTTTTCTAGTTTTCATTGCGTATTTGCAGTTTAAATGGTCCTTTTAGGGCACCTCTATTAATTATGGATAGATCAGATTGCATGAAAAATTGTTTATATCAAGGCAAGGATCGCACGTAATAGCTAGCTATTGCGAAGATTCTTAACGCAGAGATAGACGATTTTTCATGTAAGATGAATATTCATTAATTAATAGAGGTACCCTTTAGCTATTCGCATCAATAAAAGCAGTTAGCTGTGACTTCGACAGGGCACCGACTTTTGTCGCTTCTACATTGCCGTCCTTGAACAGCATCAATGTTGGGATCCCCCGTATTCCGTATTTTGGTGGCGTAGCCGGATTATCGTCAATGTTAAGTTTGGTGACCTTTATTTTATCGCCGTATTCGACCACAATTTCTTCCAGTAGTGGCGTGATCATCTTGCACGGGCCGCACCATTCTGCCCAGTAATCAACCAGCACAGGTTCAGATGAACGTAAGACTACTTCCTCGAAATCATCATCAGTCACCTGAATAATGGAATTACTCATTGCTTTCCTCTTTGTTTAATGGATATTAGGAGTCTGTCGGATTTAGGATGATTCTACTGTGCTTTTGGGAAATCGGCTCATTTTCCCGATCATTCTTGTTAAATAGGCCAGCTATTCGCCTCAAATGATCGAGAAACTGATCTCGATTTCCCACAATGCTCGCTACGAACACCTAAACCCGACAGACTCCTAGTGGGGATAATGATTTCTATTTCAGCCCAATCACCGCGTTATTGCAAGTCCACCTTTGGTCTATTTCCTGATAATATTGCAATTAAGGAGTCTCTGATCAATTATGCCACATCTCTGCGAGGCCTGAAGCGCACAGCTACAAAGCGTGCTTCGCAGCGAATGGCCCGGTCTTTTGCAAGAAGCACTCTGCCGTAGATGCGCGCTTCAGGCCTCGCTCTTTGGGTTTACAGACTGATTCACACTCTGCGTTGCAAATTCCACCATGCCCAGGCATGCTTTCAAAGCTGCGCCTTGATTGTGAGTCAGCCTGTAAGCTAGGGAACCTCTGATCAATTCATGAACTTGTATCTTACGCCTAAAATATCCAGTTTTTTCGTTGCAAACCTTCGCAATAGCTAGCTATTACGTGCGATTTGCGCCTCAAACCTGAATATTTTAGATCGCAATCTACTTCGTCCAGAATTAATCAGAGGTTCCCTAGAGATATGGCATAATAGATCAGAGGTTCCTTAAATGACTACCACACATCTTACAGATAAAAAATTCAGCGATTTTGCACTCCATGAATCCCTACTGCAGGGGTTGAATGAGGCCGGATTCGAGTTTTGTACACCAATACAGGCAGAAACCCTGCCGCATGCACTCGCCGGCAAGGATGTTGCGGGACAGGCGCAGACCGGCACAGGTAAAACCATGGCCTTCCTGCTGGCGGCCTACCAGCACCTGCTAGCTAAAGAGCCGGATGTGGAACGAAAAAAGAATCAACCACGGGTATTGATCCTTGCCCCGACCCGGGAACTGGCGATACAAATTGAAAAGGATGCAAGCGTCATCGGCAGACATACCGGCCTCAGGCTGGGACTGATCTATGGTGGTACAGGCTATGATACGCAGCGAAAAATGCTGGAAAATGGTGTCGACATCCTGGTTGGCACCCCCGGTCGTTTAATCGATTACTTCAAGCAGGGCCTGTATAAACTGGATCGGCTTGATGTGCTGATCCTGGATGAAGCGGATCGCATGTTCG
>ENA-ORDP01001205-ORDP01001205.1-marine-sediment-metagenome-genome-assembly--contig:-NODE-1205-length-14670-cov-3.926651_pt1 | contig 14670 bp, 15 predicted proteins | sample MGYA00248627_ERZ508539 | MGnify/ENA primary metagenome ERZ508539 (study PRJEB26208, sample SAMN05571518) | marine sediment metagenome | biome: deep sea; feature: Hydrothermal vent; material...
TGACCATTCGAGTACGAACACACGCCGTAATGGGACAAAATGATGAATACGCTGAATAGTTACCAGAAGGAGCTTATTTAGTGGACAATAGTTGGTCGACCAGTGCCTGCATATTCTGCAAGGGCAAAGCACCTGCGGCAATGCGCATTTTTCCTGTGGCGTGATTAATCAAGATCGATCCCGGCGTACCATTGACACCCGCTGCGATACCATTATTCAGATCATCCAATACCCGTTGCTTGGTTTTTCCACCGTCAATACAGGCTTGATAGGCTTTCTCGTCCACTCCAACCTCCTTGGCCAGGGGCAGCAGGTTTTCTACAGGAAACCCCGTGCCATTGGAAGTGGTGCGATCGAATATTGCATTGTTAAACTTCCAATAGGTGTCATTACCGGCGACCAAGGCGACACATTCGGCGGCTTCAGCCTCTGTTTTGGCCCCGGGATTATGAAAAGATAGTGGAAAATTACGATACACCCAGTTCACTTTGCCTTTGTTGTTGGCGATGAGTTGCTTCATAGTGGGATGGAAACGCTTGCAGAACGGGCATTCGAAATCAGAATATTCAACCACCGAGATCACCGCATCTTTGTTGCCCAAAAGATGATCAACCTTCGGATCAACCGGCCGTACATTCTTCACCTTGGAACCTTGAGAATCACGCCGACGGGCCACCGCGGCTGCTCTTTGCTTGGTTACATAGTCGGCAATGGCCTTCTGTAGGGCTGGATCAAGCTCACCATTGGCCAGCATTTTCTGAATCTCGGCTCGAACCGCCGTAGCCAATACCGCATCGTCGGTCGCGGGTGCATTGCCAGCCTGTGCCGGCAACACCGTCAAAATACCGGCCAACAGGCCAATAACAGGTATCCTTGCGACTTTCTTCCAAATCCGTGTAGTTACCATGAATAATCCCTTCCGTATCGTTGTATGTTTGAGGTCTATGTGTCGTTTTGTGCTTTGTCGATGTCAGCTGCATGTGACTGAGCGCGGGCCTGGGCCCGTACCGCACGGTTGCGTCTTCGCCAAAGTGCTACCGCCGGCCCGGAGAACAAATAGCCCATAAAGCCGACAAACAGCACTTTCGGTGGATCGAAGGAAATAGTAACAAAGATCACTACCAACGCCAACAGCGCCACAAAGGGCACTCGGCCTTTGAGGTCAAAATCCTTGAAACTGCGGTAGCGGATATTACTGACCATGGCAGCAGCCGAGACCAAAGTCAAGAGCAGCGAAAAAATAGCCAGGGGCTGGCCTCTGGCCTCTGGTGAATTGAATACCCAGACGGTAGCCGCCAGTACTGCAGCGGCTGCAGGGCAGGCCAGGCCCTGAAAATAATGCTTGTCATGATTGACCTGGGTGTTGAATCGGGCCAGGCGTAGCGCCGTAGCGGCAACATAGAGAAAAGCCACCAGCCAACCCAATTTGCCAAATGAAGACAAGGCCCAATCATATATCACCAGCGCAGGCGTCAAACCAAAACAGACCATATCTGCCAGACTATCGAATTCTGCACCAAAATCACTGGTGGTGTTGGTCATCCGCGCAACCCGCCCGTCCAACCCATCCATAATCATGGAAATAAAGATGGCAATGGCAGCATTTTCATACCCGCCCATACTGGCCTGTACGATGGCATAAAATCCCGCGAACAGGCTGCTGGTGGTAAACAAATTGGGCAGTATATAAATCCCTTTACGCCGTTGTTTGCCGGTTATTTCTATTTCAGATTCTTCGGTCATACATTCAACTCAGACCAGACCTGACTCGGTCTGATCAGGCAGTAGTGCCAAAACACTTTCACCAGCAGTAACCTTCTGACCCAACCGAACTTGTGGTTTGCTGCCTGGTGGCAAATACAAATCAACCCGCGATCCAAAACGGATAAAGCCGTAGCGCTGGCCCCGATACAAGCATGCGCCGGGCTCAACATAGCACAGAATACGCCGTGCAATCAGGCCGGCAATTTGTACAAAAATGACATCATGCCCGTCTTCAGTAACCAGATGCAAGGCATTACGTTCATTTTCCAGGGCAGCCTTGTCGAGTGCAGCATTGAAAAAATTCCCTTCATGGTACCAACGTTGTTTAACCGTACCGGCTGTCGGAGCACGGTTACTATGTACCGAAAAGACATTCATAAACACACTCATCCGCAGCGCAGGACGCCGCAAATAAGGGTCTTCAGACAAGCCAAGGGCAATAATCTTTCCATCGGCCGGCGAACACACCAATCCCACTGCATCCGGAATCTGCCGTACCGGATCGCGGAAAAACTGCAATACAAAGACCCAGATCAACCATAGCGGTGCAGACCATAGTGCTCCCCACAACAAGGTTGTGGCAACAGCCAGCACGGTGGCGATAAGAATATGAACCCAACCCTCCCGGGCCAACAAAGGCTGCGAGGTACCGACCGGAGCGGTCAAACAGCACTCCCGTCGGCGGTCACGGCAAGGTTAATTGACCGACTTGTCAACAATTCGTCCAGCCTTGATCCATGGCATCATATCCCGTAGACGGGTACCCACTTCCTCGATCGGATGGGCGGCTGCCTGCTTGCGTAGTGCGGAGAAATTGGGGCACCCAGCGGCATTTTCCTCCATCCACTCACGGGCAAATTGCCCAGACTGAATTTCACCCAGAATCTTTTTCATCTCGGCTTTGGTCTGTTCGTTGACGATCCGTGGCCCACGCGTCATATCACCATATTCAGCGGTATTGGAGATCGAATAGCGCATATTGGCAATGCCACCTTCATACATCAGGTCGACAATCAATTTCAGTTCGTGCATGCATTCGAAATAAGCCATCTCCGGGGCATAACCCGCTTCGGTGAGTGTTTCGAAAGCGGCCTGTACCAAGGCAGTGGTGCCACCACACAATACAGACTGCTCACCAAACAGATCCGTCTCGGTCTCATCACGAAAAGTGGTTTCAATAATCCCGGCGCGGCCGCCACCAATGCCCGAGGTGTAGGATAGGGCGATTTGTTTGGCCTGTCCCGAAGCATCCTGACTGACTGCGATCAAGCAGGGTACACCGCCTCCATTGGTGAACGTCGAGCGTACCAGGTGTCCGGGGCCTTTCGGCGCAGACATGAATACGTCCAGGTCACTGCGCGGTTTGATGTAGCCGAAGTGGATATTAAAACCGTGTGCAAAGGCCAGTGCCGCACCCTGCTTGATATTGGGCTCAACCTCACTGCTATACAACCCGGCCTGCAATTCATCCGGCACCAACATCATGACCACATCCGCTTGCGCGACGGCATCAGCAACCGACGCTACTGCCAAGCCGGCATTGCGAGCCTTGACAGCAGAAGCGGAGCCATACCGTAATCCCACAACAACTTCAACCCCGCTGTCACGCAAATTATTGGCATGGGCATGGCCCTGAGAACCGTAGCCGATAATCGCCACCTTGCGGCTACGAATGATATGTAAATCGGCGTCACCGTCATAATACACTTTCATTTAGATAATCCCCCTACAGGTTAGACATTCACATAAGTTAGACCCATAAATCAGGCCCACAAACCAGACCCATAAATCAGGTACGAAGCGCCTTGCGACCACGTGCTATACCCGACACACCGGAACGTACGACTTCAACGATATTGGTCGAACGCAAGGTCTGCAAAAAAGCGTCAAGCTTTTCCCCCATGCCGGTCAATTCAACCGTACAGGTGGTCTCACCGACATCGACGATTCGACCATGAAAAATCTCTGCCAGATCCCGAATCTGGGCACGAGTGTCAGCCGTCGCCTCCACTTTCACCAACAGCAGTTCTCGTTCAATATGCTGACCTTCGGTAAGGTCGACCAACTTCACCACTTCCACCAACTTGTTCAATTGCTTGGTGATTTGCTCAACTACGGTATCTGAGCCGCGGGTGACCAAAGTCATTCGCGACAGGCTTGCGTCTTCAGTGGGTGCAACCGTCAGCGATTCAATGTTATAGCCACGGGCGGAAAACAGACCCGCTACACGAGATAGTGCCCCCGCTTCATTTTCCAATAAAATCGAAATAATGTGTTGCATCAGGCAATCTCCCTCCCTTCTACTACTTGGCCCTGAGCTGCAGGACGCAATTGCATCTCATGGTGGCCACACCCGGCAGCAATCATTGGATAGACGTTCTCAGTCTGGTCTGTGACGATATCGACAAAAACAGCCCGCTCTTTTTCCGCCAGTGCAGACTGAATCACCCCCTCAAGATCAGCCGGTTGGTCCACTGTTAAACCGACATGGCCGAAACTTTCCGCCAATTTGACAAAATCCGGCAAAGCATCGAGATAGGAATTGGAATAGCGGCGATCATAGAAAAATTCCTGCCACTGTCGCACCATCCCCATATAGCGATTATTGAGGCTGAAGATCTTGACCGGCAATCGGTACTGCATGCAAGTCGACAGCTCCTGAATACACATCATAATGCTGGCATCGCTGGTGATACAAAGCACCTGTTGATCCGGATGGGCCAGCTGTACCCCCATCGCCGAGGGCAAACCAAAACCCATGGTGCCAAGTCCCCCTGAATTGATCCAGTGGCGTGGCTTGTCAAAATGATAGTACTGTGCAGTCCACATCTGATGCTGACCAACGTCCGAACAAACATAGGCATCGCCTCCGGTCTTCTGCCAGAGCATTTCGATCACTGACTGTGGCTTGATTTTGTCAGAATTACGATCAAATTCCAGGCATTTTACCGCCTGCCATTGCGCAATTTGCCCCCACCAGGTCGCAATCGCCTCGGTATCCGGCTTTCTATCACTGGATTTGATAAAACCAATCATATCACCGAGGATGGCTTTAGCCGGGCCCACAACAGGTATGTGGGCGGCCACATTCTTACTGATTGATGAAGGATCAATATCAACGTGGATGATTTTGGCATAAGGCGAGAATTTGTGGATATCCCCGGTAATCCGGTCATCGAAACGAGCACCCACACAAAGCATGACATCACACTCATGCATAACCATATTGGCTTCATACGTACCGTGCATGCCCAACATGCCGATATACTGTGATTTGGAGGCCGGAAACCCACCCAGCCCCATCAAGGTGTTGGTACAGGGATAATTGAGTCTTTCAACCAACTCGGTCAGTTCATCACTGGCATCGCTCAGGATAATGCCACCACCGGCATAAATAACAGGCCTTCTGGCCTGCAGAAGCAGATCAACTGCACGCTTTACCTGTTTGGGGTGGCCGCGCCGAACGGGCTGATAGGAGCGAATCTTGATAGTATCCGGGTACACATAGTGGCATTTCTCGGCCGTAACATCTTTGGGAACATCGACCAATACCGGTCCCGGTCGTCCACTGGCAGCAATAAAAAAAGCTTTTTTGATGGTAAGTGCCAAATCTCTGACATCGGTCACCAGAAAATTATGCTTCACACAGGGCCGGGTAATACCCACGGCATCGACTTCCTGAAAGGCATCATCACCGATTAACTGGGTTGGCACCTGCCCGGAAATGACCACCATGGGAATGGAATCCATGTACGCCGTAGCAATGCCCGTCACCGTATTGGTCACTCCGGGGCCGGATGTGACCAATACTACCCCAGTCCGCCCGGTGGAACGAGCGTAGCCATCAGCAGCATGGGTCGCTGCCTGTTCGTGGCGGACCAGAATATGCCTGACTTTTTCCTGTTTATACAAAGCATCATAGATATGTAGCGAAGATCCACCCGGATAACCGAATATCATCTCCGTCCCTTCGTCCTCAAGACAGCGGACGACAATTTCTGCTCCCGTTAATTCCACAATTTACCTCATAGGCCAATGATTCACTCGTTCATCAAATCCCAGTGCAGCATGGGTATTCAACACACGACTACTTTTGCAAAATACATCCATAACGACTGAAAAATCATCCTGAAATCCTTGATGCTTCCTGAATGCAGCGCAGACACCGGAGTATAAACGCGCAGCTGATGGTGAGCAATTAAGCTAACAGAAAAAAGTCCTATCTATTGGTCACCGGCAATTTTCTCTATGACTTTTACGCCTGTTTGCAATGATCCACCAAGAGGCTACCCGAGAGCAGGAATCGATGTTCTGGAAGGGTAAAAGACAAGGCCAAGTCAAAATCCATAGCGAAGGATGAATCAACATCGGAGACAACCGTAAAGCCTGCTCCAGATGTTCAGCTATTTCGTGATTTGACGATATTTCTGGACGCTTATTCCATCACAATACTTAATTATATTCATTGTGTTATGGATGTTTAGACTCGACTAAATAGGGACTTGGTAATCCGTAGCTCGTAACAATACAACAACAGCACTGGCTCCATCGGAAAGCTGGCTGGCGTTGCCTGCTGTAATACAGCCATTGCCTCCCAATACCGGTTTCAACTTTGCCAGCTGTTGCAGGGTGGTATCGGGACGGTTGCATTCATCGTGATCCAGTTGGACAGTCTGCAGGCTGTCCTCCCCAGTGACTTTATCAGACACCACTTGCGTCGCCGTAACGGGGATAATCTCGGCATCGAATTTCCCTGCCCTCAGGGCTGCGGCGGTTTTTTGCTGGCTGGCTAGTGCGTATTCATCCTGGGCGGCCCGGGAAATGTGATATCGCGCGGCCACTGTCTCAGCTGTCTGGATCATGGAATGGTAAAATTCTGGTTTCAATTCAAGAACCCGCTGATCCTGATAGCTGTAGTTATTCATGTGAGTATTCTGCACCAGGCTTATGGAATCGAGACCTCCGGCAACAGCAACTTCCAAACCTTCCTGCACAATCTGCTGTGCTGCTGCGGAAATCGCTGACAGACCTGAAGCACATTGTCGATCAATAGTGGCAGCGGCAACACCGACCGGGAGGTTGGCAGCCATTACTGCATGACGTGCCACGTTGATACCGGTTGTGCCCTGGGTAAGGGCACAACCCAGGATCAAATCTTCCACCGCAGCGGCCTCAACACCAGCCCTTTTGATCGCGGCACAGATTGCATGGGCGGCCATTGTCGGTCCACTAAGATTATTAAAAGCACCGCGGTAGGCTTTTGCAATGGGGGTTCTTGCGGTTGAGACAATAACAGCTTCACGCATCTTCAGACCTCCAGATATCAGGCTTTTTCAAGCCCACACCAATCGGCGATAAACAGCGCGATGGCTTGGGTGACACGGCGCATGGATTCAAGATTGACCCTTTCATTAAAACCATGGATGGCGGCAGCGACCGGTCCATAGACCAGTGCCGGGGTATTGGCATAAAGACCGAAAAATCGTGCATCTGTGGTGGCAGTAACCGAAAATTTCTGCAGCCGCTCTCCGCTAACTATTCGGTGTGCCTGTTCCAGCGAAACAATGGCTTGAGTTGCCTCTGTCTGAGGGTGATCTGCCAGAGCATACCCTTCAGCCAAAAAACCGTGATAGATAATCTGCGGCTGGTTGTTGCGGAAAAAATCACTGTCGTTCGCTGCTTGGTACAGGCAATTTTCTATTTCAGTCTGGGCTTGGCGAATGTTCTGACCCGGGTAAATGGCCAGGCGAACATCAAAACAGCACCACGCAGGGACACTGGAGGCCCAATCACCACCTTCAATCCGCCCCACATTCAAATTAAGGGGGTGATCAACATGAGCATAAAGTGGGGGCTTACGGTCATCAGCATTCCATCCGATTTCAAGCTCACGCAAGGCGGCAATCAGTGGTATGGCCGCCTCAATGGCATTGGCACCGCTACCCGCTTCGAGCACATGCACTGGAACCCCTTTGAGGTGGACCTGAAACCAGATTACGCCAATCTGCGCTATAGCAAGTTTTTCGTCAAATGGTTCGGGTATCAGTGCGGCCGCGGCACGGTAGCCCCTTTGAAGGCAAGCCAGAGCCCCGTTGCCCGTACATTCCTCTTCAACAACCGATTGAATGTGGACGTCAGCAGCAGGCTGGAGATGAATAGCTCGCAGGGCATCAAGAGCAAAAAGATTGGCGGCAAGACCGGCTTTCATATCTCCAGTCCCGCGGCCGTACATCCAACCGTTATCGCAATGAGGCTTGAACGGCTGGGCATCCCACATCTCGAGGGGGCCGGTAGGCACCACATCGATGTGGCCGTTGAGGATCAGTGATTTACCCGTGTTGGTACGGCTTTTGTGGGTACCTACAACATTCACTGCATCATCATAATTTCCGATTACCGGAGAAAACCCGGGCAGGTGGGCGATATCACGTACATCGATGGCCCAGCTATCGACAGCATAGCCTCGCTCGGTGAGCTGCCCGGCCATGAATTCCTGAGCCCCCTGCTCCTGACCGCGTGTGGAGGCAAATGTTGAAAGACCCGACAAAAATTCGACCTGTTGATCAAACCGTTTGTCAACTGCATTCATGATCTGGCTTTTTATGGCTTTTTTCATGGTCTTCGTCCCCATCAAAAGGTTGGCAGACTGGTGTCCGGAATTTGCAGTGGTGCAGCCGTGGCCATCACCACTTCATCAATTGAAAGCCCCACAGCAATTTCTCTCAAAACGAGTCCATCCAGGGTAATGTCGAGCACAGCCATATCGGTGAATATACGATTCACACAGGCCTTTGCGGTTAGGGGAAATTGACATTTCTCGACGATTTTTGAACGACCCTTTTTATCTTGATGAGTCGTCAAAATCACAACACGACAGGCTTTTTGGGCGAGCTCCATGCCTCCCCCGACACCGGGTGTAAACAATCCTGGAATCATCCAGTTTGCCAGATCGCCGTTCATCGCCACTTGAAAAGCACCCAGAATGGTCAAATCAAGCCGTCCTCTTCGGACCAGGGCAAAGGAAACCGCACTATCAAAAAACGCTGTCCCCGGCACGGTGGAGACATAGGCCCCGCCGGCATCAATGAGATTGCGATCCGCTATACTATAGTCAAGGCTCGGACCCACCCCGGAAATCCCGTTCTCGGAGTGTAAACAGACGGCAACATCTGCAGGAATGTGGTCAATGACTTTCGTCGGCAGGCCGATCCCGACATTGACTGTCATGCCGGCTGTGATATCCCGGGCAGCCCGGCGGATCATTCTTTGTTTAGCGTCTGACAATGCCATATTCCCCTGTCAACTCAGGGAGTCGAACAACACCATCGACAAACGGACCAGGAGTGTGGATTGCATTCGGCGACAGCTCACCCAAAGCCACCAGGGTTTCCGTTTCAACGATGACCCGATCTGCTGCCATTGCCATCAGCGGATTGAAGTTTCGAGCCGTCGCATTGTAGATCAGATTGCCAAAAGGATCCGCCTGATGAGCATGAACCAACGCGAAATCTGCGCTCAGAGCTTTTTCAATCAGACAGGAACGACCTGCAAATTCGATGCGGGTTCTGCCTGCTGCCAGTTCGGTCTCAATCCCAACGTCGGTGAGAAAGCCGATCAGGCCTGCTCCGGCAGTACGAATACGTTCTGCCAGTATACCCTGGGCACAAAATTCGACCTCCAGTTGCTTTTCGTTCATCAGCTGGATGGCCCTTGCATTCAGACCGATATGGGTTACGACCAGCTTTTTCACCTGGCCGTTTTCCAGCAAATGATCAACACCCATACCGGTCTCGTTGGCGTCATTCTTGATTAGTGTGAGTCGTTTTTGCCCCTGGCGAACCAGTTCATCGAGCAGACAAAAAGGCGTACCAGGCACCCCAAAACCGCCTACCATAATGGTTGCGTCATCACCGATTTGTCCGATTGCAGCCTCGATAGTGAGGCATTTATCCCATAACCTCATGCTGCGCTTACGGGTAGTGTAAGCATGTTTGCCAATTCATCCAGACTGTCGGTCAACTTGTCGAGAATCTCGGTGATATGCTCGGGAGTCACAATCAACGGGGGACAGACCAGAAAATGGTCACCCTCAGACCCACCCCGTGTGCGTCGGGAATAGATGATCAAACCACGGTCATAAGCAATATTCACCAGCTTGTCAAAAGCATTGAGAGCTTTCGGGAGTGGCGTCATGGTATTACGATCTGAAACCAGTTCAAATGCCAGCAACAGCCCTTTGCCGCGGACATCACCGATAAATTCATAGCGATCCATCAGGCGGGCAAGTTGTGACTTTAGCAGGTCACCCATTTTTTCAGCGTTGGTGCACAAGCCGAGGCGATCAATCTCTTGCACAACCGCCAGTCCGGCAGCGCAGGCCAGTGGGTTGCCGGCATAAGTGAAACCATGGGGGAATCCGCCGTTATCCAATACCGTTTCTACCAGCTGCCCATCAGCAACCATGGCCCCAAGTGGGGCGTAGCCAGCCGCGAATCCTTTGGAGAGCGTGACAATATCAGGTCTGATATTCCAATGTTCAGCAGCCAGAAATCGCCCTGTTCGACCAGCCCCGGTCATGACCTCGTCGTAGATCAACAGCATGTCAAACTCGTCACATATTTCGCGAATTCGGGAGTAATAACTGTCAGGAGCAACCAATGCGCCGGTGGAGGCACCACCAACCGGTTCCATAATAAAGGCCAGCACGGTCTCCGGCCCCTGCCTGAGGATTTCATCACGCAACATATTGGCGTATCGCAGCCCGCGTTCCTGATCTGAAAGATCGTCCCGATCCAGATAGCAGGTGGGGGCGGGAATTTTTGGCATCACTCGCATCATGGGTTCATAAGGGCCACTGATCGGGTCATAACCGGTCAGCGCCAGCGCTCCCAATGTGCAGCCATGATAAGAGGGATAGCGGGAGATTACCTTCCAGCGGCGGCTTTTGTCCGAGGCGACTGCGTGCTGGCGGGCGAACTTGATGGCGGTTTCCACCGCTTCGGAGCCCCCGGAAACGAAGAATACACGATCCAGTCCTGTCGGCATTTTAGTTACGACCAGGCGAGCCAGGTTTTCGGCTGGTTCATTCTCAAAATGCAAACGATAGGCGAACGTCGCTTTTTCCATCTGGGCACGCATGGCCGCCAGGACGTATTCGTTGCCGTGGCCGATATTTGCCACCATGGCGCCACTTGACCCATCAATATACTGTTTACCGTTTATATCCTGGATGTGGACTCCATGTGCCGTGCTGATCAGTGGACGGTGGGCGCCGGTTTGATAGAATAGATTTGATCTTGGCAGTGGGCTTTGCAGGGCTGACATGGATTCTGATTGTTCCCGGTGGCTGTGGTTTATTCTGGAAGGCTTATTGTTCAAAAACCTGCTGCAGAAACAGCTTGGTGCGATCCACTAGGAGGCTGTCCGAGAATAAGGACCGTAGCGAGGAGATGCTGATTTGAGGCAGATTTATCAGCCTGATTCAAGGCGAATACTCATTAGTATTTAACGAGGATCAGGAGAAAATCTAGCCAAAGTTAGCTTTTTCGCAGTAGGTTCTCCATTCTCGGACAGACTCCCTGACTTTCTTCAGACATTCAGATGTAACCCACCCCACTTTTTCTCGGCCCAACGGGTAAGTCGCAATACCGGATAACAATAGCAGAAATACATCAAGGCCACCAGCAGGAACACTGAGAGAATAAAGGATGGAAACCGCTGGATGGATACGTTCGCCTCGCGCACCAGCTCAGTCACCCCAATAACAGAAAGCACGGCTGTGTTCTTGATTACCAGTACGTATACGCCGCCCATGGGTGGCATCATCATCTTGAACGACTGCGGCAACACCACGTACCAGAGTGTCTGGAAGCCATTGAAGCCGTGGGCCTGCGCAGCCTCATTCTGGCCGCGGGGCACCGCTTCGATGGCAGCACTCACAATCTCGGCTACATAGGTCGAAGTGTAAAGGCTGAGCGCGATCACTGCTGCCTGAAATGAGGTGAGCTGAAACACTGCAAGGTTGGTGGTGGGCAATACGAAGTAGACGATGTAGATTTGCACCAGGAATGGCGTGCCACGCAGCATATGCACATAGGCACCAAAGCCCCGCACCGTCCAGCGGTTGCCACGGGCGCGACCAAGCCCCACAAAGGCCCCCACCAGGCTGCCAAAGAAAATGGCAAGCATCGAGATCACGAAAGTCTGCCACAGTCCCTGGAGCAGGAAAGGAAACACGTTCTGGTACATCGCCAGCATCAGCGTATCCCTCCCAGGCGCCGCTGAGTGTATACAGAGAGCACCAGCATCACCAGGTAAATGACCAGATAACCTACGGCCACAGTGAGAAAGCCTTCGTTGGGCATGACCCGCTCGGAGAGTATGGTGAGCCCGGCACTCAACAGTTCCGAGACGGTGATGATGCTGAGCAGAGAGCTGTCCTTGATCAGCACAATAGCCTGTCCTAGCACAGGCGGGAGTACGTTGGCGAAAGCCTGCGGCAGGATCACTTGGACCATACGTTGGCGGTAGCTCATGCCCACAGCCATTGCACTTTCAGTCTGGCTGGACGGGACCGCCTCGATTCCGGCACGAATGATCTCCGCCATGTATGCACCCGAGTTGAGTGCCAGGGCGATGATCCCACCCTGCAGCGCTCCGATCCTCCAGTCGAGTAGCGGTACCACGGGCAAACCGAAGTAGATCACATAGATCTGTACCAGTAGCGGCGTCGCCCGTATTGCCTCGATGTAGGCACTCGCAGATCGGTTTAACCAGCCGCGATGCGACATGTGAGCCAGTGTCACCAGAGTACCAATAATCAATGAAAGAACAAGACTGACGGTTGATATCCACACCGTGGCCCACATGCCGTTTGCGAAGATCGGCAGGTACTCGGCTACGACACGGTAGTTATAGAAACTGAAGATCCAGTCCAACCGGGATGACTCCTGGGTTCAATGTTGGGCTGCGGAGGCAGATGCCCCCCCAATGTGGCGAGGGGGCAGGTTTCTACCCAAGTTTGCGGGCTTACTTGTGGTCTTTCTCCCAGGCGGTGGAGTTCCACCAGTAAGCTAGCAGCCGATCCAGTTCGCCATCGGTCTGAATAAAACGGATGTAGTTGTTGAGGTATTGGAGTAAGTGCGTTTCGTCCGGTCGGAGGGCAAAAGCGAGTGGCTCTTTGCGGATGACATCATCCAGAATCTGCATGCCCGGGTAGACTTTGACGTACTGCATGGCACCGCCACGATCCATCACCGCGGCATCAACGCGGCCTGAGGCTACGGCCTGGGCCACCGAGGGACCACCACCGGCGAATTCTTTGAGCGTTGCATTGGGCATGAAATTTTTGACCATATCCACGTAGCTGCTGGCCTGCACCACACCAATGCTGACTCCTTGCTTGTTGAGATCTCTCCAACTTTTGAAGCCCTTGTTATTCATGGAGATGGAGAGTACTTCGGAGTAGAAGATCGGAATGGTGAAGTTAAGTTTGAGGGCGCGCTTCTGGGTGGGGGTCATGTCCGCGGCGATGAAGTCAGCTTTTTTGGAGAGTACCGCCGGGATCAGTCCCTTCCAGTCGTAGTCCAGCAGATCCAGTGTAAGCCCCGATGCCTCTGCCAGGCCTTTCACGATTTCTACAGCAAGACCGGTGCGTTGCCCGTTCTTGTCGACAAAGCTAATGGGCGGCCCCTGGGTCTGTACCGCGACATGCAAGACCCCTGTTTTGGACATGGTCTCGACCACATCCTGTGCACTCACCGAGAGCGAGGTCATACCCAGCAACGCAACAACGCTTGTTACCAAAGGCAGAATTCTTTGCATTTTGTTCATAGTACATTCCTCCTATACAAGTTGATAAATCTACAGCTAGAGTATTTCCCGGAGAAAACGCTGCGTGCGTTCGTTCCGGGGGTTGGTGAAAAAATGCTCGGGAGCGCCTTCCTCCACGATCTCTCCTGCGTCCATGAAAATCATACGGTGTGCGACGCGGCGAGCGAAACCCATCTCGTGAGTGACCACTACCATGGTCATGCCTTCGGATGCGAGCTCCGCCATCAGCTCCAGCACACCACCTACGGTTTCAGGATCCAGCGCGGAGGTGGCCTCGTCGAAGAGCATCACTTTGGGGTTCATCGCCAAAGCCCGCGCTATGGCAACCCGTTGTTGCTGCCCCCCGGAGAGCTGGCTCGGATAGTTGTCGGCGCGATCGGCGATACCCACACGTTCAAGTAGCTCGCGGGCGGTTCGTTCGGCTTCACTGCGTGAGCGTTTGAGTACCACCGTCTGTGGCATAACCACGTTCATGAGAGCGGTCTTGTGCAGGAACAGGTTGAAGTGCTGGAAAACCATGCCAACCTGGGCGCGGAGCAGATTCATGTCAGTATGCGCGTGACCGAGGTCCACTCCGTCGATAACGATCTGCCCTTCGTCATAGCTCTCCAGTCCATTGATCGTTCGCAGCAGGGTGCTCTTGCCGGATCCACTGGGGCCGATGATCACCAGCACCTCCCCGCGGCTTATGTAGTTGGTTACGTCCTTGACGGCATTGACTACACCTCCGCCCGGCAAGCGGAAGCTTTTGGAGACGTTTTCTATTTCTATAAAGTGCTGGCCGTTCTGCATGGCGACGGTCTCACTTGAACCACGTCGGGGAGGGGTTTGGAGGAGAAAAAGGCTCGCTGTTACCCTGTCCACGGGATAGCAGGCAGGTAGCCCTTCCTATAAGCAGACTTGAAACTTGCGAAATCATGCTAAGTGCGTTGAACCTACGCATTACCCTCTTTTGTAATTACCACGCGAAAATCACTCTACATACATCACGGACATCCGTCAAGTCGTAGCCTCTACCAACACCATCTCAGAGCCTTGAAGCTTCAGGGCATGAGCGACAGCACCATCGACGTC
>ENA-ORDP01001206-ORDP01001206.1-marine-sediment-metagenome-genome-assembly--contig:-NODE-1206-length-14641-cov-8.206705_pt1 | contig 14641 bp, 14 predicted proteins | sample MGYA00248627_ERZ508539 | MGnify/ENA primary metagenome ERZ508539 (study PRJEB26208, sample SAMN05571518) | marine sediment metagenome | biome: deep sea; feature: Hydrothermal vent; material...
CCCTCAATTGGCATGATGTCGGTTGACTGAGAAAAAGATGAACTCAGATCTTAGGCTGCTCCATTTTCTGTAGTCATTGGCAAGAGATTCGACGACCTGCTACTATGGGCAAAAGTTTTTAGCCCCAACTCCCGTCTTTTTGTGGATTGGCGTTGAGAATTTTGGTCGGAAAGGAACTTAGATCTTATGAAACAATATTTTTTTATTGCAGGTATTTTGTTCTATGGGCTGTTTTTTTCAGCCGGATGGGTTCTTTCAGGTGAGGCACAAAAAACGGACGATTCTCTGGTACTGGAGGATTTTTCCAAACAGGAGGAGAATGGACTTCCCCCGATTTGGAAACCGCAGAATGCACACCCAGCGCCTTCCGAGGCTTATGAAATTATAAAAAATGGGGAAGGTTTCTTACTTCACGCCAATGGAAAACCCAATCGGATTTTTAAAAAAATGGTGTGGGACCCCTACGAATACCCCTTTATTACTTGGAAATGGCGCATGTTAAAGGTCCCCAATGACCCAGAGAAAGAACGAAATGCAACCGTTTATGTTGCCCTGGGAACTGATATTTTAGGCATTCCCAAACTCACAAAATACGCTTGGAGCAGCAATAAAGCCGTCGGCTCTGAAGAATCGGGTGGCATGTTTCGACCTACGACGATTGTGATTCGCAGCGGTCCGCCTGAATCGGGCGAATGGGTAACGGAAACCATTAACGTGCTGGAAGAACACAAACGGCTTCACGGGGAAGATCCGCCCAATAAAGCCTATGGTTTTGGCATTATCTCAACACTCGACGCAGAGTTTGGTGCATTTGTCGCGCATAAATAGTCTCTTTCATCCCCCGTTCCACACTCTGAACGTGATCAATCCGTGCTGAAAGATATTTTATTTATGGTCCTTGGACTCCTGCTCTTGACGGGGGGCGCCGATGTGATGGTTGCCGGGGCTTCGCGACTTGCGCGGCGTTTGGGTATTTCCGCTCTAGTCATTGGTTTGACCATTGTCTCCTTTGGCACATCCGCGCCGGAAATGGCGGTGAGCCTCTCCGCCATTTTGGGTGGACAGGCGGACATTGCCATTGGCAATGTTGTGGGAAGTAATATCAGCAATATCGGTTTGGCTTTGGGGATCGCCGCAAGGCGATGTTGCAGGATCTTGCCGTGCTCACCGGCGGCCAGGTGATCGCCAAGGATGCCGGGATGAAGGTGGAGAACGTCACCCTCGACCAGCTTGGTCAGGCGGAGAAGATCCGTATTGACGACAAGGCAACTACCCTGATCAGCGGCGCCGGTGAGAAGAAAGAGATCGAGGGGCGCATCGAACAGCTCAAGCGCCAGATGGAGGATACCGACTCCGACTACGATCGGGAGAAGCTCCAGGAGCGCATCGCCAAGCTGGCCGGTGGCGTGGTTATCATCAAGGTCGGCGCACCCACCGAGGCGGAGCGTGACGAGAAGAAGCACCGCATGGAGGATGCACTGGAGGCGACCAAGGCGGCCGTGGAAGAGGGCACTCTGCCCGGCGGTGGGGTGGCCTTGCTCAACGCGGCTCAGGCGCTGGATGAGCTGAAGCTGGAGGGTGATCAGGCCGTGGGCGTGCGTCTCTTGCACAAGGCGGTCGAGGCGCCCGTAAGGCAACTGGCGGAGAACGCTGGCCGTGAGGGCTCGATCATCGTGGAGAAGGTCAAAGAGCTGGAGCCGGGCAAGGGTTTCGACGTGCTGAGCGAGCAGTACGTTGACATGACCGAAGCCGGGATCATAGATCCCACCAAGGTGACCAAGGCGGCCGTGCTCAACGCGGTTAGCGTCGCCGGCATGTTCCTCACCACCGGGGCGGCAGTGGCTTCGATTCAAGTGGGCGAGGACAGTGCGCCGATGCCTTCGCCAGGCATGTACTAACGATTCCTCCCCAACCAAAGGGGTAGCAAGCTTGAGGTCAACTCCTCAGCCGCCTTATAATCGGCAGCGCGCATGAGGAGTTGACCTTTTTGCTATGTCTGAGGGAAACAAGCGGCCACGGGTGGGCCTGGCGCTGGGAGGCGGTGGGGCGCGCGGCTACGCTCACATCGGGGTGATCCGGGAGCTACGCCGCGCGGGCATACCGATTGATCTGGTCGCCGGCACCTCCATGGGGGCGATAGTGGGGAGCGTGCTTGCCGCCGGCCTGGACGTCGACAAGCTGGAACAGGTCATCAGGCGGCTGGACATCAATAAGCTGCTCTCCTTCCCTCAAAATGCCCTGGGACGCCTGGTGGGGCGAGCGACCTCGGACTATCTAGGGTTGCACCGCTCGGTAGACTGGCGCCATAGCTGGCCGGAAGAGACGCAACGCTTCGAGGAGTTCATCCGCCTGCTGACCAAGGGGTGCTCCTTTGAAACGCTGAAACTGCCCTTCGCCGCGGTGGCTGCCGACCTCGACACCGGTGAACAGGTTGTGCTGCGCTCCGGCCGGCTGGCTCCGGCGGTGGCCGCCTCTACCGCCCTGCCGGGCATCCGCTATCCGGTCTATCATCAGGGCCGCTTCCTGATAGACGGGGGCGTGGTCAATACGCTGCCCATCGACGTGGCCTTCGAGCTGGGCGCGGAGGTGGTCATCGCCGTTGACGTCAGCACACCACTGGCCAGAGGGGCGGTGACCAACCTCGATGTGCTCTTTCAAGCAGAGGCGATCGTCGCCCACGAGCTAGGCCAGCTGCAACTGGAACTGATGCGTCGACGCCATGGGGAGCGCCTGCTGGTCCTAGAACCTCAAGTCACCGAACTAAAAATGCTGCAACTAAATGAGATGGACCAGCCCATCCAGGCCGGGCAAGCGGAGGCCCGGCGTCAGATGCCGTCCGTCCGTCGTCTGACCGCTCGCGGCCGCGCCGCTTAGCTTCCGAAGACCGAGTTCTCCTCCTTGGGCGTCCCATTGAGTGGATCGCCTTTGGCATCGAGGCCGTTGCGCGTCTGGCCATCGTTGCTGGCCCAGTTGCCGAGGGTGTCACCGACCCGAGGGTCTATCCGCTCCATGCTGGCGTAGGGCACCTCGGCCTTGCCGGCGGTACCGGCCGTCCAGGCTCCGCCGTCGTTATTGGTCGTATCCACGATCACGTCGCGCTCATCCCGCAGGACCAGCGAGACGCCCTTGTTGGACAGCAGGCCGGTATAAACAAGATCGGCGTCTATATCGCTGACGGTGTTGTCGTCGGTGCGTTCTAACAGATAGAAACCGTGAGCCGGAATGACGCTGCCGTTCACCGTTTTGGTGCTGCTGCCCTCCTGCCCTTCCTCGAAGTGGATCGACACCTTGGCCCAACTGAGCGTCCAGCCGGTCAGGTCAATATCTTGAGCGGTGTTGTTGTAGAGCTCGATCCATTCGTCGCTGACCGAGGCCGCCGTACCAGCCCAGGCAATCTCGTTGATCACCACTGCCGGGGCCCGGCCCTGCTGGGCCGGTGCCACCTGCCAGTGCGAGAGAGAAGCTAAGGCCATCAAGAAAGCAATAATCAGCCATCTTGTCATGCTAGGACACCTCCTGAGTTGAGATAAGCTATAGCATAAACGAGAGTCGAGACAAAAGTCAAAGTCCTATCTTTAAAGTCGCTGACACGCTTGACGTGGGCTCTATTGAGTGGAATAGCGTAGGATCTTCAGTTAAGATTGGCAATGAACCTTTGGAGGTGCTCAGCATGGCTGACCTGATGAATCGAATGATCCGTGCCGCTCGGCTCGATGCCCAACTCTACGAAGAAGTTGAGGCTGATCGAGAGGCGTTGGGGCAGGCTATGGGCGTGGTGATCCTGGCCAGCCTCGCCGCGGGGGTGGGTACTGCCTTACAAGGCGGAGTTACCGGTCTCATCCTGGGCACCCTAGCGGCCCTGATCAGCTGGTTTGTCTGGGCCTATCTCACCTACTGGATTGGCACCCGACTCCTCCCTGAGCGTCAAACTCAAGCGGATCTGGGAGAATTGTTGCGGACCATTGGCTTCTCCAGCTCCCCCGGACTGATCCGTGTGTTGGGGATTGTGCCCGGCTTCGGTGTGTTCACCTTTCTGGCAGCGGGGATCTGGATGCTGGTGGCGATGATCATCGCGGTGAGGCAAGCGCTGGACTACACCAGCACCTGGCGGGCCGTAGGCGTAGTTGGTATCGGATGGGTGGTGCAAATTCTTATCCTAGGTCTCTTGTTTAACCTGCTGCGTTAGCCGGAGGCCGGTAGTTCGTCCTTAGGGAAGGACGACTCCCTTGCTTGACAGCCTAAAGAGGCTGGCCTATAATGCTCCCTGTGCTGGGTAAGTACCTAATCTCAAGCTACTTTCAGCGTTGGCAAATCAGGAGGAAATTCTGTGGCAAAAATCGTGATCGTCGAGTCACCGGCCAAAGCGCGTACCATCGAGCGTTACTTGGGCGAAGGCTTCAAGGTGCTGCCCTCGATGGGCCACGTGCGCGACCTGCCGGCCGATGAGCTTGGCGTTGAATTGGAGCGGGATTTTGAGCCGCACCTCATCGTGACCAAACAGAAGGTGGTGCGCCAGCTCAAGGCGGCGGTGCGTGCCGCCGAGCAGGTCTACCTGGCCACCGACAACGACCGCGAGGGCGAGGCGATCGCCTATGATTTATACGAGGTGCTCGATCACAAGAGCCGGGCTAAATACGGGCGCGTCGTCTTTAACGAGATCACCCGCGAGGTCATCCGGCGGGCCATCGCTCAGCCCGGTGAGATCGACCTGCAGAAGGTCGAAGCCCAACGGGCGCGCCGCATCCTCGACCGGCTGGTCGGTTATCAGGTGAGCCCGCTGCTCTCGGTAACATTGGCTTCTAATAGATTTGCCGGACTCTCGGCCGGCCGGGTGCAGAGCGTGGCTCTGCGCTTGATCTGCGACCGCGAGCTGGAGATCGACCGGTTCGTCCCCCAAGAATACTGGACCATTGAAGCCCAGTTGGGTAATGGCGCGGTATTTCAAGCTCGCCTGGTCAAGATCAAGGACGAGAAGCCTGAGATCAGCTCTCAGGCCGAAGCTGAGCTGGTGCGAACCGAGCTGGAAGCGCTGGCAAGCTCCGGGGGCTTCATCGTCGAGAAACTGGGCGAACAGGAGGTCAAGCAGTCCCCGCCGCCGCCCTTCATCACCTCCACGCTGCAGCAGGTGGCCTCCTCGCGCTTGCGCTTCGCGCCCCGCCGGACGATGAAGCTGGCCCAGCAGCTCTACGAGGGGATAGCACTGGCCGAGGGGCAAGAAGGGCTGATCACTTATATGCGCACCGACTCGCTGCGGGTCTCCCCCGAAGCGCAAAAGCGGCTGCGCGCTCTTATCAAGAGCGAATACGGCCCAGAATACCTCGTGGCCAAAGCGCGCGTCTACCGGAACAAGAAGGCGGCTCAAGATGCCCACGAGGCGATCCGACCCACCGCCCCGGAGCGCCTGCCCCTGCAGCTTCAGGTCGAATTGCAGCGCGATCAATATAAGCTCTATCAGCTCATCTGGCAGCGCTTCAGCGCCACCCAGATGGCCCAGGCGCGCTATCTGAAACGCGAGGTGCAGGTCCGCGCCGGCGACTACTTATTCGAGGCCAGCGGCAGCCGCTTGCTCTTCGACGGCTTCTTGAAAGTATGGTCAATGAAGCCGCGCGCGGACGAGGGGATCGAGATCCCGGAACTGGAGCAGGGCCAACGGCTCAAGCTGATCAACATCCTGCCCGAACAGCATTTCACCGAACCGCCCAAGCGCTTCAGCGAGGCCGGGCTGATCAAGACGCTGGAGCAGAAGGGCATCGGGCGCCCCAGCACCTATGCCGGCATCGTGGCCACGATTCAGGAGCGGGGCTACGTGGAAAAGCTCAAAGGATCGCTGCGTCCGACGCTGCTTGGTTTCATCACCGCCGATTTTCTCAAAGCCTTCTTTCCTCAAACGGTACAGATTGATTTCACGGCCCAGTTGGAAGAAGAGCTGGACCAGATCAGCGAGGGTCAGCGGACGCGTCTGGAGGTGCTACAGGGCTTCTACGGCCCCTTTCAGCAACGCCTGGAGACGGCAGAGCAGAACCTCAAGCGCTCCGGCGATCGCCCCTTCCGGGTGCTGAGCGATGTGGCCTGTCCGGAGTGCGGCGTGCCGATGGAGGTACGCTTCTGGAAGGGCTCACGCTTCTTGGGCTGCTCCCGCTATCCGGAATGCAAGAGCACCGTTGATCTGCCGCAGGGCGTGCCCTTTCACTACCTGGAGCGCCAGTTGATCGTCGGGGAGCACCTGGCGGCTCATCAGGAGCAAAAAGCCCAGAGCGCCCAAGAGCTCTCCGCCATGCCCTGCCCGAAATGCGGCGCGCCGATGGTGCTCAAAGAGGGCAAGTTCGGCCGCTTTTACGGCTGTAGTGCCTATCCCAAGTGCAAGACCACCCGGCCGATCTCCACCGGGGTGCCCTGTCCGCGCTGCGGCAAGGAGATCGTCGAGCGTTACTCCCGCAAGCGCCGCCAGGTCTTCTACAGTTGCAGCGGCTATCCCGACTGCAAGTTCCTGGTGGGCGCTAAGCCAGACAAGCTTTGTCCTGACTGCGAGGAGGGGGTGCTGATCGCCGGCAAAGAACCGGATTTGCTGGTCTGCTCCAGCAAAAAATGCGCCCATCAGGAGGCCGCCTCACCCCTGCCGGAAGCTTTGGCTGCAGAGGCCGGTTGAGCCGGGGGAACGCCCCTGTTATAATGGCAGTTCAAGTGAGGTTGATTTAGCATGCGCGCACTCGTGCTGGTGTTATTCGTAGTTAACTCGTTGGCGCTTATCGGTCTGATCCTCTTGCAGATGAGCCGCCATGCCGGGCTGGGCGGTGCCTTCGGCGCCGGCGGCAGCTATACCGTCTTCGGGCGAGAAGAGAAGCGAGACCCCAAACGGACGGCCACCGTGGTCTTGGTCACCATCTGGTTCGTGTTGGCGGCGATCCTGCCCCTGATGCACTAATTGCTAACCACATTGAGGAGGGCACCCTATGGCTGACAAGCTGCTCGAAGTTCAGGGTCTGCGGACTTATTTCTACGTCGAGGACGGAGTGGTCAAAGCGGTTGACGGGGTGGACTTCGCCATCGAACCGCAAAAGACGCTCGGCGTAGTGGGCGAGAGTGGCTGCGGCAAGAGCCAGACTGCTCTCTCCATCATGGGGCTGATCCCCATGCCTCCGGGCAAGATCGTCGAGGGCCGGATCATCTACCATCACGAGGGCCAGAACATCGATCTGACCAAACTCAACCCCAAAGGCAAGGCCTATCGCTCGCTGCGCGGCAACGAGATGGCCATGATCTTCCAAGAGCCGATGACCTCGCTCAATCCCGTTTATACCATCGGCAATCAGATCATGGAAGCGATCATGCTGCATCAGAAGAAGAAGAAGCGCGAGGCGCACGAGCTGGCCATCGAGATGCTGCGCAAGGTCGGCATGTCTCTCCCCAGGCAGCGGGTGGATGAATACCCTCATCAACTCTCCGGCGGCATGCGCCAGCGGGCGATGATCGCCATGGCCCTCTCCTGCAATCCCAGCCTGCTGATCGCCGATGAGCCCACCACAGCGCTCGATGTGACTATTCAGGCCCAAATACTAGAATTGATGAAGACACTGCAGCAGGACTTTCATACGGCCATCCTGATGATCACCCATAATCTGGGAGTGATCGCCGAGACGAGCGACGAGGTGGTGGTGATGTATCTGGGCAAGGTGATGGAGCAAGCGCCGGTGAAACTGATCTTTCACGATCCCAAGCACCCCTATACTCAGGGCCTGATGGAGTCCATCCCGGCGTTGACCCGCAAGAAAGAGCGCTTGAAGCCGATCAAGGGCACGGTGCCCGATCCGTTCAATATCCCGAAAGGATGTCCTTTCTCCACCCGCTGTCCTCTGGTGATGGAGGTCTGTCAGCGCGAGATGCCACAGCTCAAAGAGACCAGCGCGGAGCACAAGGTCGCCTGTTGGCTCTACTGAAGGGGTGAACTCACTTGGCCGATAATCAGGTCCTGCTGGAGATCAAGAATCTGGTGAAGTATTTTCCGGTGAAGAAGGGCGTCTTCCGCCGCACGGTAGCCCAGGTCAAGGCGGTGGATGATGTCAGCTTCTATATCAACCACGGCGAAACCTTAGGGTTGGTGGGCGAATCGGGCTGCGGCAAGACGACCACCGGCCGCACCATCCTGCGCTTGGTCGAGCCCACCGGGGGGCAGATCATCTTCCACCGTGAGGGTAAAGAAGCGGTGGACATCGCCAAGCTCTCCCGGCGGGTGCTCAAGCCGCTGCGTCGCCAGATGCAGATCATCTTCCAGGATCCCTACTCCAGCCTCAACCCACGCATGACCATCGGTGACATCGTCGGTGAGCCGCTGGTGGTCCACAAGGTCGCCCGGGGCAAGGAGCGGGAGGCACGGGTGCGCGAGCTGCTGGAGGCGGTGGGGCTCAATCCCTCATACATGAAGCGCTATCCCCACGAGTTCAGCGGTGGCCAGCGCCAGCGCATCGGGATCGCGCGCGCTCTGGCCCTCGACCCGGAGCTGGTCATCGCCGATGAGCCGGTCTCGGCGCTGGACGTCTCGATTCAAGCCCAGGTGATCAACCTGCTGGAAGACCTGCAGAAGGAGTTCGGGCTGACCTACCTCTTCATCGCCCATGACCTCTCGGTGGTCCGGCATATCAGCAGCCGGGTGGCGGTGATGTACCTGGGCAAGGTGGTGGAGATGGCCGCCACGCAAGAGCTCTATGAGAATCCTAAGCATCCCTATACGGAGGCGTTGCTCTCCGCCGTGCCGGTCCCCGACCCCGACTACAAGATGGAGCGGATCATCTTGGAGGGAGACGTGCCCAGCCCGGTCAATCCGCCTTCCGGCTGTCCTTTCCATCCGCGCTGTCGTTATGCCAAGGAGGTCTGCAGCCAAGAGGTGCCCCCGTTCGTAGACCTGGGAAATAAGCACTTCACCAGTTGTCACTTCGCCCGCGAGCTCCAGCTCAATGGGGTCGAAGAACTGCGACGCGGAGAGACCGCTCAATAACCGGCGCTCCAGCCTTGCCAACGCTGCTCTTGGGCACCAAGAACGCGGGGAAAATCCGCGAGATAAGAGCACTGTTGGCCGACCTGCAGCTCGAGTTGCTCACCTGGCAGGAATGCCCCTTCCCAGAGATAGCAGAAGACGGCCTGAGTTGCCAAGAGAACGCGCTAAAAAAAGCCCGCCAGATCAGTGCCAAGACCGGTCTAGCCGTCCTGGCTGATGATGCCGGCCTGGAGGTCGCGGCACTGGGAGGGGCTCCCGGTGTGCTCTCCGCGCGCTATTCCGGTGCGCCGGCGGGCGAGGAACGCGATGAGCAGAACATCGCCAAGCTGCTCCAGAACTTGGCCGGCGTGACCGATCGTCTAGCCCGCTTCGTCTGCGTGATGGTGCTACACTGGCCCGAGGGGCGCGAGCTCATCGCTACAGGGGAGTTGCGCGGCCGGATCGCCGAGCGGCCTCGGGGGCAGAACGGCTTCGGCTATGATCCGGTATTCATTCCCGAAAACTATCGCCGGACGCTGGGCGAGCTGGGGCCGGCGGTCAAAAACAGCATCAGCCACCGCAGAAGAGCGTTAGAACAGCTAAAGGCAGCGCTAAAATCTGGCGCTTAGCTTCGCCCGGGATAGGCCGCCAAGCCTGCCCGTACGATCTGCAAGGCACGGCCCAGTGCCTCTTCATCCAGCACGTAGGCCAGTCGGACTTCGTCTTGGCCCCTGCCTAGCGTGTGATAGAAGGCCGCTGCCGGGGCGAGCATCACCGTCTCGCCGTCAAGTTCAAACTCAGCTAGCAGCCAGCGGCAGAATAGCTCGGCAGAGTCTACCGGCAGACCGGCGATGACGTAGAAAGCCCCCTGTGGCTTGGCGCAGCGCACACCCGGGATCCTTTGCAATTCAGCATAGAGCCGGTCCCGCCGCCGCCCGAATTTCTCGATGATTTGCTCCACTTGACGGTGATAATCGCCCGTCCGGAGCAAGGCGATCAGCCCCAATTGTCCCAGCGTGGGAGGCGAGAGGCGCGCCTGGGCGAACTTGAGCACGCTCTGCATGATATCGGGATTACGGCTGAGCAGTGCCCCGATGCGCGCCCCGCAGGCGCTGAAGCGCTTGGAGATGCTGTCGACTAGAATGGCCTGCTGCGCGAGATTTGCCAACTGCAGCACGCTGGTATGGCTCAGCCCGTCGTAGACGAACTCGCGGTAGACCTCGTCGGAGATCAGGAATAGATCATGTTGGCGGGCCAACTCGGCCAGCAGCTCCAGCTCGTCTGGCCGGTAGACGGTGCCGGTGGGGTTGCCGGGGTTGCAGATCAGGATGGCCCGCGTCCGCGGCGTGATCAGTCCTTCGATCGCCGCCCGGTCCGGCAGATGGAAGCCGGACTCCGGCCGAGATTCGATCGGAATGATCCGGACGCCGGCCATGGTCGCATAGGCGTTATAATTGGCATAGTAGGGCTCGGGAATCAGGATGGCATCGCCCGGATCGGCCACGGCCAACAGGCTGAAGATGATCGCCTCGGAGCCTCCGGTGGTAATCACGATCTGAGCGGGTGAAATATTGATATCGCGATCTTCGTAGTAGCCGGCGAGGGCCTGGCGCGCCTCGTCCAGCCCCTGGGAAGGGCTGTAGGCCAACACCGGTGGTATCATTCTCATCCCATTTAAAAAAACCTCGGGAGTGGGGATGTCCGGCTGGCCAATATTCAGATGATAAATCTTGACGCCGCGGTGGCGCGCCTGATCGGCCAGTGGCTCGAGCATCCGGATAGGCGAGAACTGCGTCGCTTGCGCACGTTTTGAGCTCTGACTCATGCGAAAACCTCCCTGGCTGGCTGAAAAGCTCTGGGCTATTTTCTTGCGTCAAGGGCCGGTTGTCAAACGGTCGTCAAGGGCGTATGGCCATACGCCCTTACTTTTTTTGCTGTGCCGTTAGGAGCATCGCTTCGACCAACTGAGCAAACGAAAGGCCTGCGGCTTGAGCCGCCTGGGGCAGGTCGCTGGTGGAGGTCAGGCCGGGCACAGTGTTGACCTCTAGTATGAAAGCTTCTCCCTCCTCGGTTACCCGTAGATCAACCCGTGAGAAGCCCTGACAGCCGAGCGCCTGATGGGCTTTCAGGCTCAGCCCTTGGATATGTTGCGTCGTTTGAGCGTCGAGCTGGGCCGGGATGATGAACTCGGTCAGGCCGGCGCTGTACTTGGCTTGGTAGTCATAGAATCCGCTTTTGGGGCGCAGCTCGAGCAGGGGCAGGGCTCGCTCCCGGCCCTGTAGGGCCAGTATGCCCACGGTGATCTCCCGGCCTGGGATATATGTCTCGATGAAGAACTCGGTGTATTCGCGCTTGACGGCCGCACAGGCCGAGATCAGCTCTTCGGGGGCGCTCACGATCCACACTCCAAAGCTGGAACCCTGGCGCACCGGCTTGACCACACAGGGATAGCCTATTGTTTGAGCGACACGCTCGCTCCAGGCCGCCCAGGGTCCCCGGCGATAGGCCAGCCAGCGGGGCGTGGGCAGGCCGGCCTGCTGAAAAGCTTTCTTGGCCGCCAGCTTGTCCATCGCCAGCGCGCAGGCCAGCGGCGGCGAGCCGGTATATGAGATACCAAGCAACTCCAGCAATAATTGCACCGTGCCGTCCTCGCCGCTGCCCCCATGTAGGCAGTTAAAAACTATTTGGACCGGCTGCAACTGGGAGATGAGCCGGTCGGGATCATCGAGCCGAATCCGGAGCGTCCGGTACCCCCCCTGGCGCAACGCCCGGTAGACCTGCTCGCCGGAGCGCAGTGAGACCTCGCGCTCGGCCGAGCACCCGCCCATCAACACGCCGATACTCTTTCGCTTGAGCTCTTGGTGCGCTGACATAGTTTGCAGCATTCACTTTAGCGGAAGCGACGGTCCAAAGCTATAGGACATCGTTGGCATGTAACGGCTTTTATAGCATCCCAAGGCTAAGATCGAACCACCTTTTGATCGCCAACCTTGATCCTAAAGCGGGAAAAGCAACTGAATTGTTCGGTCTCATCCACGAGATGCTATACCTCACGTTTGGGCTCATCTTGTATTGGACAACTCTGCAATTTCTCAATTCACTCTTGACTTCTGGAGGCCACTAAACTTGGGTTAACGCGTTAACCCATCGCCAGTCACGTACTTATCAACTCGAAACGGGACAGTTGAGATAAGCACGCGACGCCAATACCGGGTATAATAAGTTCTTGGTCAAGAGAGAGAACATTCAATGACACATAAATTGCAGCCCAGCACGATGGGATTCCCACGAACTGTACTCGGCTATAGAATCAAGACTTGGCGATCAGGTCAGGCATTCAAAGCGAATATTCCGGTATTGCCGAAGACGAATGTAGCAAGTAAGGACTTTGGAAGGTGTATCCGGGATCTTTATGACAAAGCAGAAACAGCGCTGCAGAAGCTCACAGTGTCAGGCCGTGTTGTGCCCTCCAGAGCCTTTGAGACCAGCGAGCGTGACATTCCTTTCGGTTACCATGACGCTGTAGCTTCAACTATCAGGGACACCAATCGGTTGCTCAACAAGTACGGCTTCTACGTCTCAGGCCATCACACGCATCATCAATTGACGGCGGCCCGGCTTGCGGCGGAAAAGGTGAAACAACTCTACGGGGAAGAGCCGCCAACTGACATCGCAGCCTATACTGAGGCCGAGAATATCATATTTGAAAGTGTGTTCACTTCCATTTGGGGTCTTGACCGTCGAGCTGAAAGCATGGCAGGACTCTTTCTAAAGGTCGACCATCTCAGAAAATTCTCCCATCTTGTGGAGCAAGCCTATATAAGCCTCTACAGACAAGAGCCCATTGCTGTGATGACTACCCTCGTCCCGGTAGTTGAGGGGATCCTCCTATCATTTTATGGGTTCGACTTGACCTCCTCATCGCACAGCCCTGATCCAGAGAGGCGGCTGCTGAATCATCTAGCGGCTCAATGGCCGTCCGTTACCAACTTCCCTATTGATCTGGCTCCCTTGCTTTACGATGAGTATCTCCGATGTTTCCTCTGGATCACTCACAACATATTCTACCGAGATGCTCAAGCCGCCCCCGGGAAGGGCTTCTTTAACCGTCACTATGCGGCACATCTTCTAGGTGCCGATGATTTCTGCAGCAGAAATAACGCCTTCAAGATGGTTGCCTTGATCGATCTCTTAGGCCACTTGATTGCTGTCAACGTTGGGCAGCACGACCTGTTTCACACAACAAATGCTGAGGTTGGGCCACGCAAGGAGTATTATAAATTGGTTGCTATGCAGACCTTAGAGGAAATGAAGATTAAGAGACCATTGTTCTCACAGCACATGCATCACCGACCGCGACATGAATATGACTGGGTTCCCCTTGGCGATGACTCTGTGTAAAGACAGGCAGGGTAATCGATAATTAGGATGATTCGACGATGTTCGTTAATAGAGCATTAACTGCGACATTCCGCACTACCACCCACCGAAAACCCGCTGCCCATGTACCACAGCTTCCGGAACCCGTCCTTCGAAATGAAAACGTCGGCGATTAGCTACCTTTTTTGTGTTTGTGATCTCCTCGCACCGCCTCCTGCAGTATAACCGGCTTGCTCTCCACGAAGCGCCGCCTGCCTACCGGCAGGCAGGCATGACGAGTGCCGGTTCTTCAGCGTAACCCCAGCTCATCAAGCCGTCGCAAGAGCGTCGAGCGGGCTATCCCCAGGTCCTGGGCAGTGGCGCGGTGCATCCTCGTAGGGAATATATTGATCCTTTGTGTAAGCCAATTACAGCACAAATTACTCCTTCCGCGCCTCAATCTCCTTGGTGGCGGTGCGGCCGGAGCGAGCGATGTAGGCCTGGGCGGTGCGCAAGTCCTCCCAGCCCATGACTTCACAAAGGGCTTGAGCTGAGAGGCCGACATTGGCAAACATCATGGCCGCGGTGGCTCGTAGGGCATGGGGGTAGACCTTCTTGGTAAGGCCGGCTCGCTTGGCCACGCGCTTTAGTTTGAGTTGCAGGGCGCGACGGGATTTGCCTACGCTATCATAGGCGCCAAAGTAGCCCTTGAGCACTTCGCGGGTAGCGAGAAAATATCTGAAAGGAATGGAGCGGACGCCTGCCCTGGTTTTGGGGTGCCACTGATTGCCCATCTTTTGGCATTCAAAGCAGGAGCACGGCATAGTTTCGAGGGTATGCACACTTTATCATCTTGGAAGCTCAGCCAGGCCTTGAGGCGGGCGAACTCGCCGATCCTCATTCCCAGCTGGCCCAGGGTGGTAACTAGTAGTTTCTCTTCTATATCCTCACAAGTCTTGAAGAACTCTTGGAGCTTCTGTTTGGCCAGGTAGTCGTCCCGGGCGTGGCACCAGCGGGCAGCTCCTTGGCCTCGCTTATTCGCTGTCATAGTGAAAGTATATCACAATGACGTAAATGGGGCAAGCGGCGGGATGGGGGTTTCTGGTTGACCGGTTGGGACGAATTTCACATTCATTGCCAGGATGTGAAAGAGAGGGTCGCTAGACTGGGTTTCCTCTTACGCTTCATCTAAGAGAAGTAAGAGTGAAGAGAATATCGTCTGCCCTGCGGAGGGCGCTACGGGTTAGTTTGTCCAATTTGCGCACTATATTGTCATAATCAGCCTGGTTGCGGTTTCCCCGCAAGCGTCTTAAC
>ENA-ORDP01001207-ORDP01001207.1-marine-sediment-metagenome-genome-assembly--contig:-NODE-1207-length-14637-cov-3.397682_pt1 | contig 14637 bp, 14 predicted proteins | sample MGYA00248627_ERZ508539 | MGnify/ENA primary metagenome ERZ508539 (study PRJEB26208, sample SAMN05571518) | marine sediment metagenome | biome: deep sea; feature: Hydrothermal vent; material...
ATGACGCCTTTGATGGGACGTAACGCCCCGCTTAACGCAAGTTCGCCAAGAAATTCGTATTGATCCAGATTATCGTTTGGTAATTGGCCAGAAGCCGCAAGAATGCCGATGGCGATCGCAAGATCAAACCGTCCTCCGCCTTTAGGTAGATCAGCGGGGGCGAGATTGATAGTGATTCGGCGCGCTGGAAAATCAAGGCGGGAATTTAAAATTGCAGCCCGTACCCGTTCTTTGCTTTCTTTCACCTCCGTTTCCGCTAGTCCGACAATGTGTACATTGGGTAGACCACCTGATAGGTGAATTTCAACATCAACGGCAAGTGCATGGATACCCGACTGGGCACGGGTATGGGTAGTGGCCAATGACATAATTCGCCTCCTTGCGAAAAAAAATCAGTGAATTAGTTTTTATTAATATTGAAACGGAATGATACTGGACGAATCTGCTTTAAACTGTAAGACAATGCTGAAGAAGGAATAAGAATTATCCTACATTCCTCGTTTTACGATTTTTCCAGCTCACTAAGCTGCTTTTCAAGCTGGTTCAGTTTTTCACGGGTTTTCTCCAGCACCTCCTTTTGTACATCAAATTCGTCTCGCGTAACAAGATCCATTTTTTTCAGGGCGATGGTGAGACCGACCTTTAAATTCTTGTTAACGTCTTCACGAAGCAGATCAGCCCCCTGCGGGAGTTTATCCAGGATCTGGTTAACCAGATTATCAATAGGGTTTATCGTCATGTTACGGTCCTTTCTGGAGTGCCCCATTATTGTGCGCTGAAACATTTTATTCAGCCATAGAGCTGGTATAATCGCCCAAAATTTAGCTAACCGCAATTTAATTCGGTTACCCGTAAAGTTAACGATAGGCGTATGAACTTGAGGAGTGTTTTATATGCGATTAAAAATTAGACAGTCAATTATATTAGCTGTGGCTTTGTTGGGCCTGGCCGGTACCGCGCAAGCGGAGTTAACCGCCAATGTTGGTGTGACCACTAACTACGTGTTCCGTGGTAATACTCAGACCGATGACAACATTGCTATCCAGGGAGGAGTCGATTTTACCAATGAATTTGAACACGACGGAACCCTGTACCTCGGCGCGTGGGCTTCAAATGTTGATTTTCCAGGAGATCAGGCCGATGGATTCGAGGTCGATTTGTATGTAGGTTATAACTTCAAGTTAAACGAAGACGTAAAATTTGATGTTGGTTATATTGCTTATGAATATACCGACAGCAATTTATCGGATCTTAGTGAAATATTTTTTGGAGCAGGGTTTAAAGATTTCTCCGTAACCTATTATGCTGGAAATGCAGATCGTGCTTCAGATTATTCCTACATCGATCTGAAATATTCCTTTGAGTTGCCTAAAGAATATAATATTCATATACACTACGGTAATTATGATCAAGATAGTGATACGGATGCAGAAGATGTTTCTCTCGGTGTGAGTAAAATGCTCGTTGGTATTGATTTTAGTCTAACGGCCACCTCGATTGATCGAGATAACAACATGGATGACACGAATGTGTTTATTACCGGTGTAAAGACGTTTGATTTTAAGTAAAGCTACTTTTTATTAAAAATCAAAGAGCCCGCGGAAGCGGGCTTTTTTATTTGAAAGAAAAAACGGAATCGAAGCGGTGTAAATTATAATGAAACAGCTGATAGTAAGTTCATCACTGCCTTCGGTATATTTGTTATAAATATATCTTATCCAACAAGGCATTGCATGTAGGGTCGCAAGCTCTTTATAATCAAGTGCTCGCTCTCAATAAATTAAATAATAAGGGGCCGTAGGTGGATTACAGTCAGATTCCGATGCTACTCACGTTATCTTTTGGCCTTGGCCTGCTGCACTCGCTAGATGCGGATCATATAATGGCCGTTAGTAATCTGGCATCAGGTCGGCGTGGTGTAAAATCTAATATACACTTTTGTTTGCGTTGGGCCAGTGGCCATGGCCTGACGTTATTTATTGTTGGATTGTTTGTTTTCGTGCTCGGCTTGAGCCTGCCGAAAAATTTGAGTCTATACGCCGAGAGGGCGGTTGCCTTAATATTGATCATTATTGGCCTGTATGTTTTATATGATGTTTGGCGACGTCGCATCCACATTCATTTTCATCATCACGATGATCTACCCGACCATGCTCACTGGCATTCGCATGCGAAGCAAGACTCACATAAGCATAGTCATACCGCACTGTTCGTCGGCATGTTGCATGGCCTGGCCGGTTCGGCACCGTTACTGGCCCTGATTCCGGTCACCATGAGCCAACAACCGATGGCTGGATTTATTTATCTAATTATCTTTAGCCTGGGGGTGATTGTTGCGATGTTATTGTTTGGTGGTCTACTGGGATATTTTTCAAATATAATTATTACCTATAGCGAAAAAGTATTTCGAGTGATCCGAACTTTATTAGGGATCGGAGCAATTGGTATCGGCAGCGTAATTTTTACTGGAACCCATACATGAGCCTGGTGGCGACGCACAAACTTGATGGACGATCCTGGAAGGCTGAACTTTCGCTGACCTATCATAAATCTCATGGTCGTTCCGTTATTGCGAAGCGAGAACATGTTGGCCCATTGGTCGTTCAAAAGCCTTTTTATCCTGAAGGTGATGAGGTTTGTCATACCTATTTATTACATCCCCCCGGCGGTGTGGTGGGGGGTGATCAACTTACGGTCAATATCGAGGTTAATTCAGGAGCTCATGCTTTAGTGACGACGCCGGCCTCGACTAAATTTTATCGTTGTGACGATCGCCATGCACGGCAAAATCAAAACTTAACCGTGGCGGACAATGCTATATTAGAATGGCTGCCGCAAGATACGATTCTATTTGATCAATCGAAAGTGAATACCGTTACTCGTATTGAATTAAGCGCACAGGCACGTTTTGCCGGTTGGGAGATCTTATGCCTGGGCCGACCTGCATGCGGTGAATTATTTTCTCAGGGTTATTGTCGCCAGATCTTTGAGATTTGGCGAGCCGGAAAACCAGAATTGATAGAACGTTCGAACTTAATCGGTGGCAGCGAACTGTTAGAAGCAAAATGGGGGATGGCCTCGTATTCCGTAATCGGGCTAATGGTGGTGGTTAGAGCGAATAATGATATGCTGGAGCTGGCACGATCGATTGAATCGGTTAATAATGGCCTGGCGAGTCTGACTTTGATGGGCGATATACTCGTATGCCGATGTCTGGCCAGACAGGGAATCGAGGCACGTGAATATTTTACCCGGGTCTGGCAGGTGATACGGAACGACTGGATTGGAAGACCTGCGGAGCCACCGCGAATATGGAATACCTAATATATAGAGTGTGGAGTGAAACGAAATGGAACTGTCTCCTAGAGAAAAAGACAAGCTGATGATCTTTACTGCCGGGTTGCTAGCCGAACGTCGCAAAGGTAAAGGATTAAAACTCAATTATCCTGAAGCGGTAGCCTATATTTCAGCTGCGATCCTTGAAGGCGCCCGCGAAGGTAAGACGGTTGCCGAGTTGATGAGCTATGGTACGACACTATTAAACATAGATGACGTGATGGAAGGCATTGCCGATATGATTCCAGATGTGCAGGTAGAAGCGACCTTTCCCGATGGAACCAAACTTGTCACTGTGCATAATCCGATAGTATGAAAGAGTTACTTAATCTTAAACCCGTAACACTCGTCATACCCACGGGGCACTTTACCCGCGGGGCACCTTACCCGCGGGGCACTTTTCCTGCGAATCCCCTTTATTTATCTCACTGAGGGGCAGGATCGGCGGGAATCTAGATATATTGGATTTCCCTTCATCATGCCCTAACTGAAATAAAAAGAAGGTGCTGGGGAATGACAACTAGAATTTACACAACAACAACAAAGAGAAATATAAAAACTATAAGAGGAATTCAAAATGAAACCAGGTGAATATTTTATCGACGAAGGCGAAATTGAATTAAACTCAGGACGAGAAACCAAAACCATCAGTGTAGCCAATACAGGTGATCGCCCGATACAGGTAGGCTCACATTACCATTTTTATGAAACCAACTCAGCGCTGGATTTTGATCGCGAGACATCAAAAGGATTTCGATTAAACATTGCCGCAGGAACCGCCGTCCGGTTTGAACCAGGACAGACGCGTGAAATTGAACTGGTTGCCTACGCCGGCAATCGAAACGTGTTTGGCTTTAATGGAAAGATCATGGGCTCATTGTAATAATAAAAGTAAAAAAATTCGTAACAAGTAACAGGGCAGGAATAATTCTAGCAACATTGAACGATAAGGAAAATCGCAATGAGCAAGATTAGCAAGCAGGCCTATGCCGAGATGTACGGTCCTACCAAAGGTGACCGGGTGCGGCTGGGCGATACTGAAATCATTATCGAAGTCGAAGAAGATAAAACCATCTACGGTGATGAAGTTAAGTTCGGTGGCGGCAAGGTAATCCGTGATGGTATGGGGCAGAGTCAGTTAACGAGTAAGGACGTTGTCGATACGGTTATCACAAACGCCTTAATTCTGGATCACTGGGGCATTGTTAAGGCCGACATTGGCATAAAAGACGGACGCATTTTCGCAATTGGAAAAGCCGGTAACCCGGATGTACAGCCGGGTGTGGATATTGTCATCGGGCCCGGCACCGAAGCGATAGCCGGTGAAGGCCAGATATTAACAGCCGGTGGCATCGATGCGCATATTCATTTTATCTGCCCGCAACAAATTGAAGAGGCCCTGATGTCGGGTATCACTACAATGTTAGGCGGTGGCACCGGACCGGCCACCGGTACCAATGCGACGACCTGCACACCGGGTCCGTGGAACATCCATCGCATGTTACAGGCCGCCGATGATCTACCTATGAACCTTGGCTTCCTGGGCAAAGGTAATGCCAGTACCCCCGATGCGTTGGTCGAACAGGTCGCCGCCGGTGCGATGGGCTTAAAGTTACATGAGGACTGGGGTACTACACCGGCCGCGATCGATAATTGTTTATCGGTTGCCGAGCAAAGCGATGTGCAGGTGGCGATCCATACCGACACCTTAAACGAATCGGGTTTTGTTGAAGATACCCTGGCGGCGTTTAAAGGTCGGGTCATTCATACCTATCATACTGAAGGTGCCGGCGGCGGACACGCACCGGATATTATCAAGGCCTGCGGCCAGGCCAACGTGTTGCCGTCGAGCACCAACCCGACGCGCCCCTATACCGTCAACACCCTCGACGAACACCTGGACATGCTGATGGTGTGCCACCACCTGGATCCCTCTATCGCCGAGGACGTGGCGTTCGCCGAGTCGCGCATCCGCCGCGAGACTATTGCCGCCGAAGATATCCTTCACGATCTGGGCGCGTTTTCCATGATTGCCTCGGATTCGCAGGCCATGGGGCGCATCGGCGAAGTCATCTGCCGCACCTGGCAGACGGCACATAAAATGAAAGTGCAGCGCGGTGCGCTGCCCGAAGACAGCGACGCGCACGATAACTTCCGTGCCAAACGCTATATCGCCAAGTACACCATCAACCCGGCCATCGCCCACGGTATCGCCCATGAAGTCGGTTCGGTCGAAGTCGGCAAGCTGGCGGATCTGGTGCTGTGGAAACCGGCGTTCTTTGGCGTCAAGCCCGCCATGATCGTCAAGGGCGGCATGATTGTCGCGGCGCCCATGGGTGACCCCAATGCGTCGATTCCAACCCCGCAGCCGGTGCACTACCGGCCCATGTTCGGTGCCCTCGGCGGCGCGCGCAGCGCCACCAGCGTGACCTTTGTGTCGCAGGCGGCTGTCGGTGAGCTGGCGCAGACACTGACATTGAAAAAACGTCTGGTCGCGGTCAAAAACTGCCGTTCGGTGCGCAAGGCTGACCTGGTCCACAACAGTTACCAGCCGGTCATGGAAGTTGATGCGCAAACCTATGAAGTGCGCGCCGACGGTGAGTTACTGGTGTGCGAGCCGGCGACCAAGCTGCCGCTGGCGCAGCGTTACTTTCTGTTCTGATGTTGCACGTATTCAACCAACTCGGTGAGCGCGATGCGGCAGCAGATGTGTTGCTGACATTACAGTTTGAGCTTCGTCAGCGTAGTCGTCAGCGCGTGTGCCTGGACAACGGCGACGAAGCAGCGCTGTATCTGCCGCGTGGCACACGGTTGCATCACGGCGATCGCCTGCTGAGCGATGAGGGCCTGGTGGTGGGAATCTGCGCCGCGGAAGAACGCGTCTCCACGCTGCGTAGTGACGATCCAGTGCTACTGGCGCGCGCCTGCTACCACCTTGGCAACCGTCATGTCGCCTTGCAGGTCGGGCCAGGCTGGGCGCGTTATCTGCATGATCATGTGCTCGACGACATGGTGCGGGGGCTGGACCTTGAGGTCGATGTCGAGCTTGCACCCTTCGAGCCGGAGCCCGGCGCCTACCACGCTGGTCATCACCACCATGATTGAAACACCGCAACTCACAACCTTGCCCCTGCTGCGCTTGTTGCAACTGGCCAGTCCGACACTGCCGGTCGGCGCCTATGCCTATTCCGGCGGGCTGGAATCGGCCATTGCCGCCGGCTGGGTGAGCGACGCTTCGCAGGCGCGCGACTGGATAGACGGTGTGCTCGAACACAACCTGTGTGGACTGGATATCCCGGTATTACAGCGCATGTACCGTGCCTGGCAGCAGGACGATAGTGAGGCGGTACGGGTCTGGAGCCGCTTTCTCGCCGCGTCGCGCGAGTCAGCGGAACTGCTGGCCGAGGACCGGCAGATGGGCCAGGCGCTGGCGCGCCTGCTGGTGTCGCTGGATATCGAATCGGCAAGCGACTGGGTCAGCGGCAGGCACAGCAACTGGGTGGCGATGTTCAGCCTGGCCGCAGTGCGCTGGGGCATTGCGGAACGCGAGGCGCAGCTGGGTTACCTGTGGAGCTGGTGCGAGAACCAGGTGGCGGCCGCAGTCAAGCTGGTGCCGCTGGGGCAGACCGCCGGACAGCAGATCCTGGCCTGGTGCGCCGAACGCCTACCGGCGCGGGTTAATCGTTGTAGCGGCATTCAGGACGAAGAGATCGGTCAACTGGCACCCGCGCTGGCGATTGGCAGCGCACAGCACGAACAGCAATACAGCCGTTTGTTCCGCTCCTGACGCTAAAATATAAACCGGGTGGAGAATCAGCATGAATAAAAAACCGGCTTTACGGCTGGGTATCGGTGGGCCGGTCGGCTCCGGCAAGACCGCGCTGGTGGATGCGCTGTGCAAATCCATGCGCGAGCGCTATCAGATTGCAGTCGTGACCAATGACATTTATACCCAGGAGGATGCACAGTTTCTGGTGCGCAGCCAGGCGTTGGATGCGGACCGTATTATCGGCGTGGAGACGGGCGGCTGCCCGCACACGGCCATTCGCGAGGATGCCTCGATGAACCTTACCGCCATTGCCGACCTGCAACAGCGTTTTCCGGCGCTCGACATGGTGATTGTGGAAAGCGGCGGCGACAATCTCAGCGCCACCTTCAGTCCGGAGCTGTCCGACCTGACGCTCTATGTTATCGATGTGTCGGCCGGCGACAAGATCCCGCGCAAGGGCGGACCCGGCGTGACGCGTTCGGATCTGCTGGTGATCAATAAAATCGATCTTGCGCCCTATGTGGGTGCGTCACTTGACATAATGGAACGCGATGCACGAAAAATGCGCGCACAGCGCCCGTTTGTTTTTTCCAATCTCAAGACCGGGGAAGGACTGGATAAAATTGTCCGTTTTGTCGAGCGTGAAGGCATGCTGGCACCGGTTTAGGGTGGATTCACAGTTCCAACCCGATTTTTTCAGCGATTTTTTGCGCCAGTTTCTTAAAATCTTTTTTTGCGCCATGAACCGCATTCGCATGACTTCCGATAGCGCCGTCAGCAGAAGTCAGATTAAAAATGGGTTTGCGATGCTCCTGGGCCATCGGTATCAGGCTTCGATAGTGTTTGATAGTGGCCAGACAATAAGGGTCGTTCTGCTGTTCCACGGTTTGGGCAGGGCTTTCTTCCAGCACAGATTCCCGATAAACAGCTGGAATACGATTAATCCATTTATCATAGGCTTTGACAGGACGATCCAGTCTTACACTATGCTGTTGGCATAGATAACCGATCGACTGCATTTTCCCCTCGGGTAACTGGAAGTCTGGATAGCGTTTCGCTTCCACACTGTCCCGCCAGTTGTCCGTCCGTTTTTTCCAAAGATTCTGCCAGCTACGTAAAGTGGGGCCAAGGTTCCTCAAGCCCTGGAGAGAAAAGAGGTCGGCGCCCAGGGGAATAACAACGTAGTCTGTAGCGATTAAAACCGAACGATTTATCGCGCCCATGTTTGGGCCTACATCGACCAGAACAATGTCTGCCTGGATTTTATCGACCGCCATTTGCATCACCTGCCAGAACGCGCTCAAAATACGCATCGGCCGGTACAGATTGTTGTCGCCCATGCTGTGTGGCCATTCATTTGAAAGTGTTTCTTCGTACCCGGACAATCCCACATCGCCAGGTACGAGGTATAGGTCAGTCGTAATATTTTGCAGTACCGGTTCAACGATATCGCCTACGCCGGTTAACGGTTTCACGCACTGGTAAACAGTTGAGCCGTCCGTCCTGTCATTCCAGAGCTGCTCAATATGATCTTCGTCCAGGAAGGCGGACGTCAGGTTTGATTGTGAGTCCAGATCTATCGCAACAACACGTTTGCGCAAGCCGGCGAATGTCCAGGCCAGGTGGTAGATGAGCGAAGTTTTACCGACACCTCCCTTATTATTAAAGAATGTAAGTATTGGCACACTCATGACTTTTTCCTAAATACGCAAAGTACCGTACTTTGATTGACTTCAAACTCAAGCTCGGGATTGCCGTTTTTTTCAAGTTCTTTCCTGGCCATCGCTATGCCGCGGCCAAATGTTTGAATATAACCAAAGGTTTTTAATACATCCCCGATATTCGGATTCCGATAATCGGTAATGCCGGGTTGTCCAAAGTTATCAATCGTAACGTTACCGTATGGCCCACCAGGACTTGTAATTTCTATGCGGTCGTTAAACCAATAAATCCGAACAGGCGCATTGGTGCTTTCGTACGTTCTGTGAAGAATGGCATTGTATAGAATTTGCTGTAGCGCGACTAATGGATAGGAAGGATTTATGACATGGGTTGGCTCTGTAACAATATCAACGCTCGAACGATTATGAGCAGCAAGCTTTTCCTCTGAGCGTCGAAGTATCTCTACGATTGCACCACCGATTCTTTCTTCGTCGATGACGGGATCGGATAATTCTGTTCCGTCGATTCTCAGAAACTGAACATAGGCCCCAGGCAAAAAATCCTGAGGGTTTTTTCCAATGGCCAGCAAGCCAAGTACCGTAGGCGTCGTATCCTCGGGGGAAATTATCATTTTGCACGATGCCAGCCGCTCTTCGTAGGATCGATTATTGGCATCCAGGATGTCGGAGGCAAAGGCTGCAGGCAAATACTCGCTCTCAAAAACGATACGAGACAAGTCCGAAATATTCGCAGTTGGAATGGAAACAATATCGAATGGAATATTCTTGTGTCTTCTTTTTTCGATAAGGATGCGTTCTTCCTGCTCGTTTGCGATGGCTCGGCGAGGCCCGGTTCTAATCCATATCCGTCCTGCGTACTTCACCGGCGGCATATCTGAAGGCAGAACGGTGACCACCGCCATTTCAGCATTTTTCAAAGTGCGTTTCTCAACAGTAAGAACAGGCAATGGCAGGGTGTTTCCATCGGTTTTCATATCAGCCAGACGGCACAGCAATTCGTCAGTAATTGGCTCATTTGACGGTTCACCGTCATCCATCGCGCCTATGAACAGCACGCCGGCTTGTTGGTGGTTAGGTAGATCATTGGCAAAAGCGCAGACAGCTTGCCTGGCTTTTTTTGGGGTGTCGCCTTTGAACGATTGCTTGCGTTCTGCCAGGTCGGATTCCACGTCATCAAGCAAGGTTTCCAATGCTTCGTCAGAAAATGTTTTCACCGGACATTCCTTTATTTCATAACGACTTGTATCCGCCTTGTGGAGTGTGTTAGTTAAAGCACCGCATTACAAGCTCGACACTGCACAGTTTGAGGCGCAAGCGTTCACTGTTCAATATCCGGTGATCAATAAAATCGATCTTGCGCCCAATGTGGGTGCGTCACTGGACACCATGGCGTGCGATGCACGAAAAATGCGCGCACAGCGCCCGTTTGTGTTCTCCAATCTCAAGACCGGAGAGGGGCTGATAAAATCGTCCGTTTTGTCGAGCGCCAAGGCCTGCTTGCACCGGTTTAGTACAATGGCATTTTATACCGCACCAGGGTGGGGCGGCCAGCCGTTTGCGCTGCCCACGCCATTTTATTAAAAAGATATAAATATCAATAAGTTGAAAAAATTCCCTGTCAGGGCATGAATTTTGCTGCGGCCACTGTGCACTTTCAAACAACAAACGTTTTAACAATAAACGAACCACATTGATCGGAGGATAAAAATGATGACGTGTAATCTACGCCCCATCGCGTTGGGGGTTCTGTGTGCTTCGGTATCACTGCCCTGGGCAGCATCCACCGCACTCGCAGCGGGTACCATAAAAATCGATGACACCAAGTGGATCAGTGTCGGCGCCGGGTTGCGTACCAGTTTCAACATGGTCGAAGATGCCGCGCCCAGCGGCAACGACTACTCGAAGGATTTTCAGCTGGACAACATTCGGCTCTATGTGAATGGCCAGATTCACGAAAACATCAAGTTTGAGTTCAATACAGAGCGCCAGGACAATGGTACCGGCGATGACGATATCCGCGTGCTGGACGCCCTCGCCAAATTCGAGTTCTCGGATCTGGTCAACATCTGGGCAGGCCGTTTTTTGCCGCCGAGCGACCGTTCCAATCTGGACGGTCCTTTCTACCTGAATACCTGGAATTTCCCGCTGGCCCAGGCCTATCCCTCGATTTTTGCCGGGCGTGACGATGGTGCCGCATTTTGGGGGCAGGTGAATGGCGGTCAGCTCAAATACCAGTTGGGTGCATTCCAGGGCACCAGTGGGTTACCGAATACGGATGATAATCTGCTCTACGCCGGGCGTCTGACCTATAACTTCTGGGATCCGGAGCCGGGTTACTACAACGCCAGCACCTATTATGGCGCCAAGGATATCCTGGCGTTCGGTCTGGTGTATCAGACCCAGGAAGATTCCGCGACCAACTCCCTGAACGGAAATACCGAGGATTTCACCGGTTGGAGTATTGACGGCCTGATGGAGAAAAAACTCGGCAATTCGGGGGTGATCAGCGTGGAAGGGACCTACTATGACTACGAGGGTGACCCGGTGCTGGCCGGATTGGATGCCACCGGTTATTTCCTGCTGGGCGCCTACCTGTTCCCGCAAAAGATCGGTATAGGCCAGTTCCAGCCGGTCGTCCGTTACCAGAACCTGGACATCGACAATGGCGCCGAAACCGATAACTGGGAACTCGGCGTGAATTACATCATCGACGGCCACAACGCCAAACTCTCGCTGCTGTATTCCAATACCGATGTCGATCCAGCGGTCGGTTCGTCTAACGATTTCAATGCATTGCAGCTTGGTCTGCAGCTTCAGATCTGACCGGCGTTCGCTATCCAAATTTGAGGAGACGTATTTAATGAACATGTTAAAACACAATCTGGCGCAGCGTATGACCGGTGCGGCAACCGGTATCCTGCTCGGTCTGACAGCGCTTGCCGCACAGGCCGCCGATACCATCAAAGTGGGCGTGTTGCATTCACTGTCCGGCACCATGGCCATCAGCGAAACCACTCTCAAGGACACGGTCCTGATGATGATTGACGCACAAAACAAGAAAGGCGGTCTGCTGGGCAAGAAGCTCGAAGCTGTGGTCGTCGATCCGGCCTCCAACTGGCCGCTGTTCGCGGAAAAAGCCCGCGAGCTGCTGGAAAAAGACAAGGTCGACGTGGTGTTCGGCTGCTGGACGTCGGTGTCCCGCAAGTCGGTCCTGCCGGTGTTCGAAGAGCTCAACGGCTTGTTGTTCTACCCGGTTCAGTACGAAGGTGAAGAGTCGTCGAAAAACGTCTTCTACACCGGTGCGGCGCCGAACCAGCAGGCGATTCCGGCGGTGGACTACCTGATGAAGGACCTGGGTGTGAAACGCTGGGTGCTGGCCGGTACCGACTATGTTTATCCGCGCACGACCAACAAGATCCTGGAGGCGTATCTGAAGGCCAAGGGTGTCAAGCAAGCGGATATCATGATCAACTACACGCCGTTCGGTCATTCCGACTGGCAGAGCATTGTTTCTGACATCAAAAAATTCGGTTCAACCGGCAAGAAGACAGCGGTGGTATCCACCATCAATGGTGATGCCAACGTGCCATTCTACAAGGAACTGGGTAATCAGGGTGTTGCCGCCGAGGATATTCCGGTGCTGGCGTTTTCGGTCGGTGAAGAGGAGCTGTCGGGTATCGACACCAAACCACTGGTCGGCCATCTGGCGGCGTGGAACTACTTCATGAGCGTCGATACACCGGAAAACGATGCCTTCATCGACCAGTGGCACAAGTTCATCAAGAACGACAAACGTGTCACCAATGATCCCATGGAAGCCCACGTGATCGGTTTCAATATGTGGGTCAAGGCGGTTGAAAAAGCCGGCAGCACGGATGTGGACGCGGTCGAGCAGGCCATGATCGGCATGACATCGCCCAACATGACCGGTGGCACCGCAGTGATGAACAAGAATCACCACCTGTCCAAACCGGTACTGATCGGCGAAATCCAGGATGATGGTCAGTTCGAGGTGGTGTGGAAGACAAAAGGTCTGGTAGCGGGCGATGCCTGGTCCGACTATCTGCCAGGCAGCAAGGACATCATTGCCGACTGGACGGCGCCCATCAAGTGCGGTAACTACAATACCAAAACCAAAAAGTGCTCGGGTCAGAACTTCTGAGTTGAGTCGGTGCCGGGGCGCCGCTGCGTGCGACGCCCCGGTATTTTTTGCGTTGAATAAATAAAAAATACAACAGATACTCCATCTCCTATGTCGTTCACGATGTCACCGGTTCTCCTGTTGCTCGCGCTGTGTGCAGGCGGGTGGCTACCGGTGTCGGTTGCCGGCGATTTCGATACTGCGGTGCAGGGCCTTAACGCCGGCGATTTCAAGCAAAAAGCGGACGCCATCGAGCATCTTGTCGAGACCGGTGACAAACGCAGTGAACACATCCTGCAAGTCATGCTGGAAGGCCGGTTGTATTACCGCAAAGACGACCGACAGGTCGTGATCGCGACCCGCGCAGAGGGCGGATACAGGATTGAAGATGCCGCCAGCGGCGCGGTACTGGGCACGATTGGCAAGCGCAAGATCAGGAAGATCGGCATCAACAACAGTTTACGAAAAACCTTGCGTACCGCGCTGGCGCGCCTGCGGCTGGCCAATACGGATGCAACAGTTCGGTATGCCGCGGTCAATCAAATGCTGGACAGCGCGACACCTGAACTGGCGGTGCATCTGAGGCAGGCGTTGCAAAAGGAAACCGACGACGAGGTACGTGACGCCATGCAGACGGTGATTGCACTGGCGGATTTGCAAAGCGATGACCCGTTGGCCCGGTTGCAGGCCGTACTGCAGCTGGACGGAAATTTGCATCCGCAGGTGCGTAATCACCTGGCGACCGTATCGGAAAACGCAGACGATGAAACACTGGCGGCTGCGGCCCGTACGGCGGTCGCCGGTATTGAAGCAAAATTACAGCTGTACAGTCTGGTGGAAACCATTTTTTTCGGGCTGAGCCTCGGTTCCGTGTTGTTGCTGGCGGCTATCGGACTGGCTATCACCTTCGGTGTGATGGGTGTTATCAACATGGCCCACGGTGAGTTGATTATGCTGGGCGCCTATACGACCTATCTAGTGCAGTCGGCCATGCCCAATCATCTTGAACTGTCTGTACTGGTCGCCATCCCGGCAGCATTTGTGGTCTCGGGACTGTTTGGTGTCGCCATCGAGCGTGGGGTTATCCGCTATCTGTACGGGCGTCCGCTGGAAACCCTGCTGGCGACCTTCGGTGTCAGTTTGATACTGCAACAACTGGTGCGCACCGCTATTTCGGCGCAGAACGTTGTGGTGTCCAACCCGGCCTGGTTGAGCGGTTCGCTGCAGATCAACCCGGCCTTGTCGTTGACCTATAACCGCATCTATATCCTGGTGTTCGCACTGCTGGTATTCCTGGCGTTGCTGGCGATTCTGAAAAAGACGCCGCTGGGCCTGCAAGTGCGCGCCGTAGCGCAAAACCGCGCCATGGCCAGAGCCATGGGCATCCGCAGCGAGTGGGTGGACGCCATGACCTTTGGCCTGGGTTCGGGTATTGCCGGTGTCGCCGGGGTGGCGCTCAGTCAGCTCACCAATGTCGGACCCAACATGGGGCAGTCCTACATCATCGATTCATTCATGGTGGTGGTGTTCGGCGGCGTCGGCAACCTGTGGGGTACGCTGGTCGGCGCCTTGTCGCTAGGGGTTGCCAACAAGTTCCTCGAACCCTGGTCGGGCGCCGTGCTGGCCAAGATTCTGGTACTGGTATTCATTATTCTCTTTATTCAAAAGCGCCCGCGCGGGCTGTTTCCGCAGAAAGGGCGCTCGGCGGA
>ENA-ORDP01001208-ORDP01001208.1-marine-sediment-metagenome-genome-assembly--contig:-NODE-1208-length-14634-cov-4.514850_pt1 | contig 14634 bp, 12 predicted proteins | sample MGYA00248627_ERZ508539 | MGnify/ENA primary metagenome ERZ508539 (study PRJEB26208, sample SAMN05571518) | marine sediment metagenome | biome: deep sea; feature: Hydrothermal vent; material...
TTTGCCATACTGTTCGACCAGCCGTTCAAGATAGGTGACTTTATTATTGTTGGAGATTACCTGGGAACTATCGAGCATGTCGGCATTAAAACTACCCGGATCCGGAGTCTCAGCGGAGAACAGGTAATCTTTTCCAATACAGACCTTACCAATTCCCGTGTGCGTAACTATAAAAGGATGAATAAGCGCCGCGTGGTTTTCAGTCTGGGAGTTACCTATCAAACCAACCTGCAACAGTTAAAGGAGATACCCGTAATTATTTCCGGGATTATAAAAAGTATTGACCTTACCGCCTTTGACCGTGCTCACTTTTTTTCCTACGGAGACTTCAGTCTTATCTTCGAGGTAGTCTATTATGTTCTCAGCAGTGACTACAACAAGTATATGGATATCCAGCAGGAGATTAATCTTCAACTCAAGGAAGAGTTTGAGAAACGCGGAATCGAGTTTGCTTATCCGACACAGACATTATTTATAACTAAAGAGTGAGATAGAAAAGGGCAATGTTTAAAGTTATAAACCTTATATTAAACCGGCAAATAAATACAGAGTTTTTAGCTGGTTAAAAGTTTGTTGCACAAACAGAAAGAAAACGATATATGTCATTCTGAATTTATTTCAGAATCTCTAAGAATCAATGACTTATGAGACCCTGAAACAAGTTCAGGGTGACAAAACAAGAGTTTACACAACAAGTTCTTACGTGGGTGATTTTGACGAATATGTCTCTCTGAATAGTTGCCGGGTTAATAGTCATAGTGCCGTGTCAACTCTCAATTGTCATTCCGGCTTGTCCGGAATCAAAGAGGGATATGATTCCCGACGTTGCGGGAATGACAATCCTCCGACATAACAAGGTTGACATGACACTATGTAAATCCGGGGTTTGCCTGAATATTGCAACGGGCGACCGCGCTGAAACCAGGTGCATTTAGTTTATAATAGGATGCTATGAAATTCAGTGTCATTGCATCCGACGGCAATTCACGGGCAGGGATAATCGAGACGGAGAGGGGGCTCGTCCTCACGCCCCAGTTTATGCCCGTCGGCACCCTGGGCACCGTAAAGTCCGTCTCCCCGGAGGAGCTCGGAAGTGCAGGTGCAGAGGTGATGCTTTGTAACACCTACCACCTCTACCTGAGGCCGGGACACGAGACCATAAGAAGACTCGGCGGGGTTCAGAAGTTCATAAGCTGGCCGGGACCTGTACTTACAGACAGCGGGGGATTTCAGGTATACAGCCTTTCCAGACTGAGGAACATCACCCCGGACGGGGTTGAGTTCCGTTCACATATAGACGGCTCCCTGCATTTTATAGGCCCTGAAAAGGCGATGGAGATACAGCAGGCGCTTGGAGCTGATATAATCATGGCCTTTGATGAATGCACCCCCTACCCCAGCACGTATGATTACGCCCTGAACTCCCTGAGACTGACCACGGAGTGGGCAAAGAGGTGCAGGTCTGTTCATCCTGCGGGCTCTTCCCAGGCACTCTTCGGCATTTTTCAGGGCAGCATATACAGGGACCTCCGCTTAAAAAGCCTTGAAGAGATAGTTGAAACTGGATTTGATGGTTATGCTGCGGGGGGACTGAGTGTTGGAGAGCCCAAGGAATTAATGTATGAGATTATCCATTCTACCGGCCCTGTAATGCCTGCTGTGAAGCCGAGGTATCTTATGGGTATTGGCGACCTCCTTGACGTACTTGAGGCCGTAGAGGCCGGCTATGATATCTTTGATTGTGTGATGCCCACAAGGAATGCAAGAAATGGAACGCTCTTTACCTCGACAGGAAGGATCAGCATCAAGAGGGCCGAGTTTAAGGAGGACCCTTCCCCACTTGACCCGGAGTGTTCGTGTTATACATGCCGGAATTTCTCTCGCGCATATCTCAGGCACATGTATCTGTCAAGGGAGATACTTTCCATGAGGTTGAACACCATACACAACCTGAGTTTTTACCTGAGATTCTTCAGGCTGATGAGGGATTCCATTATAAGGGAGAGTTTTGCTGAATTTAAACGAAAATGGAGATATACCCTTGAAAGGAATTTCGTGACTCTTCAGTCTCAGACCTTCAGAACTTCTTGATTTTATATTTATTTATCTTGTTTCTTACCGTATTTCTGTTGAGTCCAAGGAGTTTTGATGCCTGGAGCTGATTTCCCCCTGTATTTTCCATAGCGAGGGTCAACAGCGCCCTCTCAACCTCTGAAATTACCGTGTCATAAAGGGCGATACCACCCACTTTCCGGATCTGGGATAAGTAGCCCTTGAGTTTGTACCTCAAAAACTCCTCAACAGTATAGTGATAGAGCCTTCTGCTTTCCTTTCTGAGTCTTTTAAGTTCAAATGCCCTTGCCACTACAGACCTGAGTTCATCACAATCTACAGGTTTCATGGTATAGAAAAAGGCGCTATCCATGATGGCATCGATTCCCATCCTCCTTTTGTCCTGTTCAATCATAACTATGGAGAGGAGGTCTGTGTTCAGGTCATTGAGACTCCGAAGGCAATCAAGACAATCACCATCAGATAGCCGGCTATCAATCAGGACAATCTGGGAATCCCTTGATACCCTGACCCCCGAGGCGATGTCCTTTTTCACCTTCACATCGATATCGGACTGCCTGAACGTCTTTTTTACAACATCGGTGGTTGATGGGTCCGAGCTTATCAGTAATATTTCTTCTTTGGATATTGACAAAGTGCCCTCTGTTTTTATAGGATTAAAAGTATCTAAACTTATAAACCAAGGAGGTTTTTTCAAATGCCGGTATATGAATATACATGTATTAAATGCAAAGAGACTTTTACTCTCATACAGAGGATTGGAACCACAGAAAAGGATACCATATGCCCCCATTGCGGTTCAAGTGAAATAAAAAAACTTATCTCGTCTTTTTCCTCTATCTCCGGAGAGGGCCTGTCAGGGCTAACCTCAGGCTTTACAGGCGGGACCTGAGGCCCTTCTTCATGCTGAGCAGTTGCTCAGCTCTTCCCCTGCAGGTTCCGATTCAGGTAGCAGTATCCTGACAGTTGTTCCTTTACCCTCTTCACTCTCTATCTTCATCTCCCAGCCATGAACCTTTACAAGGTGCTTTACAATTGCAAGGCCAAGCCCCGTCCCCCCAAGCTCTCTTGAACGTGAAGGGTCAACCCTGAAAAACCTTTCACCAAGTCTTGACAGATACCTCCTTGGAATCCCTATGCCTGTATCCTCAACCGAGATTATGTATCCCGGGGCCTGTTTCTCAGCCTTTACCGTCACACAGCCGGACTCTGTAAATTTTACAGCATTGTCTATAAGGTTTGTAAGTATCTGTATCAGACGGTGGGGGTCGGCCTCAATCTCTCTGCCCCCATTCTGCATATCCTTTTCAAGGGAAATCCCCTTTCCGCGGCAAAGTGTTTCAAAACCTTTAAAGACGTCGTTAATCAGGGGCTCAAGCTGGAGGGGCCTCGTCTCAAGAGGCATTGCACCAAATTCAATTCGTGAGAGTTTAATAAGGTCTCCTATTAAACGGTCCATTCTTTCAGAGTGAGATTTAATGGTATTAAGAAACCTGACTGCATCATTCCTGTCTTCTATCGCACCGTCGAGCAGGGTCTCTGTAAACCCCCGTATGGCAGTTATGGGGGTCTTGAGTTCATGTGAGACATTTGCAACAAAATCCCTCCTTGTCTCGTCCGTCCTTTTCCCTTCGGTAATATCCCTGAAAACGATCATTGCCCCTGTATATTCCCTACCGGCTGGAAAATTCGCCTTATCCTCCGTGATACTATTGCCGAAAAAGGGTATGGCCTTTATCAGGAGATGTTTATCAATGGGTTCAATGAAAGCCTCTTTTTTCAATGACCTGTCCGTCCTGATTATCCCGATCAACTCGGTCAGTTCAGGCACCCTTATTACCTCGTTCAAACCCCTGTCTCTGAGTTTTGATGACTTAACATTAAACAGGGTTTCAAGGGCAGGATTAACAAACCTGACCACACCTTTGTTATCAAGAAGGACAATACCGTCAGGGAGATTCTTCAGCGTGGACTCCAACCTGTTTTTCTGTTCATTTGCTTCATGTACCTTCTCTTCAAAACTCTCTGCTATACTGTTCAGACCCGATACAATCCCGGAAAACTTTTCACCCTTCCTGGGAAATAGCCGCTTCCTGAGATTTCCTTCCGATAGTTCCTGGATGAAATCGGTGACTTCCTTTATCTTTCTGTTCAGGTAGAGGTCTTTTATCAGGAGATAAAGGATAAGTAAGAGTGCCAGTGGGAGAATAATTTCATGCAATATGTTATATATGGCTACACCTCTTCGGCAAAATAGTACCCAACCCCTCTTCTCGTAAGGATATATACCGGGGTTGACGGGGCGTCTTCCACCCGTTCTCTCAGCCGCCTTATATGCACATCGACAGTCCTTGGCTCTACGTAGGCATCGTCGCCCCATACTGCATCAAGCAGTGAATCCCGGCTGAAGACCCTCCCGGGCCTCTCTGCAAGATAGAGAAGCAGCTTGAACTCCCTGATACTGAGGGAGAGGGACAGCTCATTTTTTTTCACAGTGTATTTCTCTCTGTCGATCTGCAGGTTGCCGATTTTCAGTAAGCCCTTGCCCTCTCCGCCGTCTCTTTTTAATCCTGAACGTCTAAGGACTGCGTTTACCCGGGCCACCATCTCTCTCGGACTGAAGGGTTTTGTAATATAGTCATCAGCCCCAAGCTCAAGCCCTAAAATCCTGTCGATCTCTTCTCCCTTTGCAGTCAACATTATGATAGGCATATCTGAGAGGACCGGATCTTTCTTTAGAATCCGGCACAACTCCAGGCCGTCCATCTCCGGAAGCATCAGATCAAGGATGACAATGTCGAATTTCCCCTCCCGGATCTTCTTTAACGCCGCTGTTCCACTACGGGCGCTGTCTGTGACGAACCCCTCTTTCTTAAGATTATAGACTACAAGGTCAATGATATCCGGTTCATCGTCAACTATAATTACACGTTTGTTATTAGACATTGCCGGCCCCTTTTTTCAATAAATACTTTTCCATTATAATTATTAAATGTCTCGTAATTGCACCGACATCAATCTAAAAATCTCCCCTTGCCCCTCTTTGCCAAAGAGGGGGATGATCCCTCCCTTTGGCAAAGGGAGGTCAGGAGGGATTTTCTAAATAATATGTCCACACTATTTTGAGACGATTAATAAAATGTATTTTACCATAATAAATATATAAACAACCGGCAGTTGACCAACTATCCAAGTGGCATTTTATTATAACAGGCATGTATAATAGGGATTATATCAGCCACCGGGTAATAGTGGCAACAAAAGCTCTTAAGCAGGCCCGACATAAAAAACTGTTGACACTTTTGATAAAGTTGGTTATTGTTATATATGAACTAATTTTGTGAAAGGAGATTTGTTATGAGAGCAATTTTTATTTTGTTGATTATATCACTTTCACTGCTTATGCCTTTACGCATTATGGCCGAAGAGAGCGATTATGTGGAGTACACGGTTAAAAAGGGTGATACCCTCTGGGACATTACAGGAGGTAAGCTCACTGACCCGTTCATGTGGCCAAATGTCTGGAAGGAAAACCCAAAGGTGAAAAACCCCGACCTTATCTTCCCCGGACAGCGGCTCAGGCTCCCGCGATACATGTTGCAGAAACAGATCGACATCAGGCTTCCTGAAGAAAAAGCGGTCAGGAAGGAACGACCCGTGCCTGTGAAAAAGATTGAGGAGCAGGCCATTACGATTCTGCCACGAAAGTCTTTTGTGGTTAAGGCTGACATGCTCGCTGCAATCGGATATATTGATAAGGAAATCCCAGGGGTGGGAAAGATTCTTTCAACTCCGGATGGACGGACCATTATCGGAAAGGATGATGATGCATATATAAAACTATATAATAATGCCGTGCCGGAGAAGGGAAGGAAATTTTATGCCGTACGCTCCCTGGGAATGATAAAGCACCCTTCAACAGGCAAAGTCCTCGGTAATCTGATCGAAGTAACCGGCGTTATTGAGGTAGAAGGTCAGGAGGCCGGATTCACTAAGGTAAAAGTGATCAAGTCCTTTATAGAAATCCAGACAGGAGACCCTATCGATAAATACTATCCCATTGAATCTTTTCCGCTTGTTAAAGGAGAGTCACCGGATGTGAGCGGAACGGTTGTTGCTTCCAGGGACCTGAGACTTCTCAGCGGCAATTACGATATTGTGTATATTGATCGTGGTTCAGTTGATGGAGTTGTCCCGGGAAGTGTTTTCACACTCCTCTCGGGTAAAAAGCCAAACAGGCCTATAGGCAGGATTCAGGTGATAAGTACGAGACAGAAAAGCGCAGCTGCCATTGTTACAAAAAGTGAAACTGAGATTACGAAAGGGGATTATTTTTAGACTTCGTTAATAAAAAAATTCTCTCTCTTTTCTCTGCCTATCGTTGAGCGCGGACCATGACCGGGCAGAACTGCAGTATTTTCAGGCAGGGACATGAGACGTTTAAAAGATTCCTTGAGCAGGTTTATGTCTCCTCCGGGAAGATCCGTTCTTCCTACGGAACCGGCAAAGAGTGTATCGCCGGTTATAGCGATTCCACTGCCGTAGAGGCATATCCCTCCGGGGCTATGTCCCGGTGTATGTATTATCCTGAATACAAGATTCCCTGTCTTGATCTCATCACCTTCTGATACAAAGATATCCGGAGGAGGTAAGGGGTCTACATCATATCCCCAGAAAGCAGCCATATCCCGTGCCGCCTCGTAGATTTCAGCCTCTTTTTCATGAATAACTATCTGAGCTGCGGTCTTTTCCTTGAGTTCGGGTATAGCGCCGACATGATCAAAATGTGTGTGTGTACAGATGATATGCCTTACCTTCAGGTTGGCGGACGTTATTAAATCCAGAATCCTGTCGGGCTCATCGCCGGGATCAACAACAATCGCTTCCCTGTTTTCCGTGTCATAGACTATATAACAATTTACCTCAAGCGGTCCGACTACTATCTCTTTTATCTCTAACCCCATAGTCAAATCACTCCTGTCTTCCGGCATATGGTTATCCGATTTTTACAAAATCCTTTGTCTTTGTCTGTACTTTGTAAGACCCGGGAATTGGCAATAGTCACTGAAAAAACAGAAAGGCAGGATAAATATCCCGCCTTTCCGTATGATAATTATAAACCTTTTGAGAAACTCGGGATAATTAGAAAAAGGTGTTCTGGTTCATGAGAATACCCAATGATACCAGCAGGGCATAAATTGCCAATGACTCAATCATGGCAAGCCCTACAATGAGTATTATCATAATCTTTCCTGATGCCCCGGGGTTTCTTGCAACACCCTCACAAGCCTTACTCAAACCGATCCCCTGACCTATGCCGGTTCCAAGGGCAGCGAGACCTATGCCGATAGCAGCTCCCAGCACGGCAAGAGCCCTGGCATTAGATCCGGCTGCAACGGTTGCTGCAGCAGCCTCTTCTGCAAAAGCGAACGGTGCCAGTAAACAGACTATGGCGAGAGCAAGTAAAATCACAGCGGTTTGTCTTTTCATCGGTACTACCTCCTTTCATAAAGACTAATATTAATGTGCCTCTTCAACGGCACCGGCAAGATACATGATACTTAGCAACACAAAGACAAAGGCCTGCACAAGTCCGACAATCGTGCCCAGGACGAGAATGAATACAGGTATTACAATGGGAGTTAATATAGCAAGAACCGTAAGCAGGATGTGTTTTGCCATCATATTGCCGAACAACCTGACAGATAATGTTACGGGCCTTACCAGATGTCCGATAACTTCAATAAAGAACATCATTATCATTAAAGGCAGTGTAAAAATAGAACGTATCGGCCCGAGGAAATGATTGATATATTTAAACCCGTGAACCTTCACTCCATAATAATGCGTGGCAAGAAAAACCGGAATAGCGCAGGCAGCCGTAGTGTTTATGTTGGCCGTCGGGGAGTCGAATCCGGGGATCAGGCCCATGTAATTACAGACCAGGATGTATAGACCAAGGGTTGCAATCAAAGGAAAAAAAGTTGCTGTCCAGTGCTCCCCGATGGTCTCCTCGCAAAGGTTGTAGAGGGCATCAATTACCATTTCAATAAAATTCTGAAACCCTGACGGTACAAGTTTCATAGAGATCCTGACAAGTATTGCCATCAGGATGAGTATGGCCATTGCAAGCCAGGCATATGTTACATATGAGGGGATCCCGGGAATATTTATCAGAAAACCGCCTTCCACCTTTACCTCCTTTTGAGACCATGTTTCAATAGTCTGTTTGTTTTCTTTCAGTGTCGAAAAGTGCTGTTATATTACTAATCTTGCAGGAAAATGTCAAGATCCCGGTGTTTTATTTTTTTAATAACCCTATTGAGGCAATCAATAAGGGTGGCACGATGGTCACGGTGGTCAGGTTAAATTATACCCCTACAAACAGGTCAAGCTGATGAAGGTGTTCTCCCGGAAAGCTGATCGGATACTCATTGGTAAAGCAGGCATAGCAAAAATCATCAGGGCTGGATATCACGCTTCTGAGTCCCTCAATCGAAAGATAGGACAGGGTGTCGGAAGTTATATATTTTTTTATCTCCTCAACCATATGTGAAGCCGCAATCAATTCCTTCCTTGTAGGAGTATCAATCCCGTAGAAGCAGGGCCCTACTGTGGCCGGAGAACTTATCCTCATATGGACCTCCCTGGCCCCTCCCACCTCTCTCAGCATCTTGACGATTTTTTTACTCGTCGTACCCCTGACAATGGAATCGTCCACCACTATCACCCTCTTGCCTTTCAATATCTCCCTCACGGGGTTCAGTTTGATCTTCACTCCGAAGTGCCTTATGGTCTTTTTCGGCTCTATAAAAGTCCTTCCCACATAGTGGTTACGGATAAGCCCGAGGTCAAAAGGTATTCCCGATTCCTCGGCATACCCAATGGCAGCGGGCATGCCGCTGTCCGGAACAGGAATTACGAGGTCGGCATCTATATGAGATTCCATTGCCAGTTGCCTGCCAAGGTTTTTCCTTACGCTGTTTACATTTACACCGTCAAAGATGCAGCTATCCGGTCTTGCAAAATATATGAATTCAAAGATGCAATGAGCCCTGCGGGGACTGTGAAGGGCCTTTATTGAATCAAGGCCATGTTCGTTGATAACAAGCATCTCACCGGGCTCTATATCCCTTACGTATTCAGCGCCGATAAGATCAAGGGCGCATGTTTCCGATGCAACGACATAGGCGCCATCGAACTTCCCGAGGGACAGGGGCCTGACTCCGTAAGGATCCCGTATGGCTATCAGTTCCTTTTCTCTCATTACGATCAGGCTGAAGGCGCCGGAGACATCCTGAAGTGCCTGTATGAGCCTCTGCTTAAAAGACTCCCCCCGGCTATGAGCTGTCAGGTGAACAACTACCTCACTGTCTGAGGAAGACTGAAATATAGCTCCCTCTTTTTCAAGCCGTCCTCTGAGTTCAGCGGCATTGATAAGGTTTCCATTGTGAGCGATTGATATACTACCGAGAGAAAAGTTGGCAACCAGGGGCTGAACATTTTTTAAAGAACTACTTCCTGCTGTAGAGTAGCGATTATGGCCGATAGCGATATATCCCGGAAGCCTCTTTAACCTCTTTTCAGTGAAAATGTCTGCAACAAGCCCCATGGATTTTTCGATATGGAGCTGCTTTCCGTCCGAGGAACAGATACCGGCACCTTCCTGTCCCCTGTGCTGAAGGGCATAGAGGCCAAGATACGCAAGGTTGGACGCCTCGGGATGGCCGTATACACCAAATACCCCACACTCTTCCTTGATATCGTGTATGTATTTATTTATAGCAGGCACCTTCAAGACAGGAAGTTTTTAACCAAGCCAGGCAACAGGGATGGGCACTGCACAAAGTGCAGTATGTCCTGTGGTTGATTTCGTTTAATAAAATACACATCTATCCCGACTCCGGACTTTATCATAAAACTTTAACATTTTCAGCACCAAAACAGCAAAAACTCCCCTCTACCCACTTGACAGAAAAACAGAAAGTGGTAAAATTGATATATGTATATCGATTCTTACTCTTTTGGCAAAATTGTAATCAATGGAAAGACCTACACATCTGACGTACTTATCTTTCCTGAAAGGGTTGTTTCTCCCTGGTGGCGCAGGCAGGGTCATCTCCTGCAGATGAAAGACCTTGCTGAGGTGATCAGGGAGAGGCCGGAGGTCCTGATTGTTGGAAAGGGCTTTTCCGGCCTGATGAAGGTCCCGCAGGGGCTGATGGATGAACTTGGAAGCCTGGGGACAGGAGTAATCGCTGAAAAGACTACCGGGGCAGTAACGATATTCAATAGTTACAGGGGAAAACATGTAGTTGCAGCGCTCCATCTGACATGCTGAGCGTGCTGCCTTTCTGTCTCTCTTTGTCCGGAAATTACCACTGATAACTCAACTTATCCCTTAATACCTCTATATCTGCCGTGATCTCTACGTCAGGGATAGAATCAAGGAAGGCCCTGCCATATGTCTTCCTCTTTATCCTGGTATCCAGCACCGCCACAATCCCCTTGTCCGTGGCTGTCCGGACAAGCCTGCCGAACCCCTGCTTAAAGGTGATAATAGCCTGCGGCACCTGGTATTTATAGAAGGGGTCTTCGCCCTTTGCAGAGATTGCCTCCATCCGTGCCTCTACAACAGGGTCTGTGGGCACTGCAAAGGGGAGCTTTGTGATTACCACGCACTGAAGGTCGTTCCCCGGGATGTCTATACCCTGCCAGAACGTGTATGTCCCGAAAAGTACGGTGTTATCCAGTGCCTTGAATGCCTCAATCAGGCTGTAGCTGTCGGTATCCCCCTGCCTCAGCACCCTGAGCCCCCTGAGCGTAATCCTTTTCAGAACCTGCTCAATCATACCGTAACTCGTAAAGAGCACGAGTGTCCTTCCCCCTGTAACAGTCAGTATCTTTTCTATCTCACCGGTAATCCCTGAGATATAGTTATCAGCCCTCGGGTCTGTAATGCTTTCAGGGATGTAGAGAAGGACATTCTTTTTGTAGTTAAACGGGGATGACAGGGATAACGTCTCGGTCCCCTCAAGTCCGAGCCTTTCGGAGATATAGGAGAAAGACCCCCTCACAGAGAGGGTTGCAGATGTGATAATAGCAGGACTGATTACATTAAAAAGGTGCTCCCTCAGGATGCTGCCGGTCTCAACAGGGGTTGCAACCAGCCTTACCCTCCTGCCATCCACTTCAGCCCAGTATACATACCTCTCCAGCTCCTGATTAACCGTTATCTGCAGGGACTGAATAAATGCCCTGCATCTCTCCTCTATTGCCTTCAAATCCCTCTTTTCTTCCTCGGATGTTATGGTATCGGCCAATTTGCTCATCTCTTCTCTCAGGGCATCAAGGTGTTCGGTGATGATATCCATAAACTGGCCCTTCCGCCTGACCCGGATCGATTTCCGTCTGTCAAGCCATTGCGAGACATTCAGAAAGAAACGCTCACCCTGCTGCCTCACCCTCTCTGTAAGGGCGGCAATCTCTGATAACCTTCCTGTATCAAGACTGCGGAGCCTGAGGAGTATTCCCTTTTTGCGCGGACTGTGTATGGAATTAAGCAGATAGTAAAGGCGTGTATTTGACGCCTCCACGCCGAGATAATCCGATGCCACCCTCTCAATCTCGTGCCCCTCGTCAAAGACAACTGCCTGAAACTCCGGCAGCACATTCCAGCCCGATGCCATATTGGCAAAGAAGAGGTGGTGGTTTGTCACAAGTATCCGACTCTTTCTCTCCACAACCTTTGCCTTCTGATAAAAACATTTATTGTAAAAGCGGCAGTTCCTGCCGTGGCAGAGGTCTGTTTCCCTGCTCACCTTTGACCATATCTTAAGTGGAAGTGCAATCTCCATATGCAGCCCTGTTTCGGTATAATCTGCCCATGAAAGGAGTTCAGAGAGGCCTGCCTCCTCCCCTGCCTCAAAGAGTCCATGCTGCCTGCTGAGACTGAGCCTTCTCAGGCAGAGGTAGTTTTCGCTGCCGAGGCAGAGCGTGAATTTCAGTTCAGGGAAGAGGTGTTCTTTTAAAAATGGGAGGTCATTCTCCACAAGCTGTCGCTGCAGGGTTTTTGTATAGGTGGAGACAACAACCCTCTGCGTCTCTTCACTTTTAAAATGCTTGATCAGGGGGATGAGATAGGCAAGGCTCTTGCCAACGCCTGTGCCCGCCTCTACAATAAGATGTCTGTTCTCCATGAGGGCATTCATGATTGCCCCGGCCATTTCGAGCTGCTGCGGGCGGTCTTCATAATTCACAAAACAGGAGGCGATCGGGCCAGTGCCGTGAAAGCAGGTTTTTATATCAGTCAACTCAACAGACATCTGAAATTATATCATAATTATCATAATTCACCGTCTTGCAATCTTCTTTCGGTCCTGTGTTGCAGGCTTTTCAATAAATACCCTATAATGGACAAAGACCTGCAGATAAAAAAAGGAGCGGAGATTGTCGGAAAAGATTCCACCGGAGGTTAAGCAGGAGATAGAAAGGCTTGTCAGGGATCTTAATTACCACTGCTACCGGTATTACGTCCTTGATTCCCCGGTCATCTCGGATGAGGAGTATGACCGTCTATTCCTTCGTCTGAAGGAGTTTGAAGAGAAGTACAATTATATACTGCCCGACTCCCCCACCCAACGGGTCGGCGCCCCTCCCCTTGACAAGTTTGAGAAGGTGAGACATACCGAGCCCATGCTCTCTCTTGACAATGCCTTCTCACATGAAGAGGTGAGAGAGTTTGACGGCAGGGTCAGGAGGTTTCTCGGCGCTGATGATGAAATTGAATATACGGTGGAACCGAAATATGACGGTCTTGCAATTGAGTTGACTTACAGGGACGGACTCCTGTTGAGGGCTTCTACAAGGGGAGACGGTTATGCAGGGGAGGATGTCACCCGGAATATCCGGACCATAAAGTCCGTGCCCCTGAAGATACAAGGGGTCAAAGAGGTCCCTGGGGAGATAGATATCCGCGGAGAGATATATATGGATATCGAGGAGTTTGAGGCACTGAACCGGGAGAGGGAAGAAAAGGGGGAATCCCCCTTTGCCAATCCCAGAAATGCTGCTGCAGGCTCGGTACGCCAGCTCGACCCCTCAATAACAGCCTCGCGAAGGCTTCACCTTACGTGTTACGGACCCGGGGCAGTGAAGGGGGTGGAGTTCAGGAGTCAATGGGAGTTTATCAGATGGCTTGAGAAGGCCCGGTTTCCGGTTCCTGCGATAGTAAGGCTTGCAAAGGGGGTTGATGAGGTTGTAGAGGTCATCAGGGAGATAGAGGAAAAGAGGAGACACTTTCCCTTTGAGACCGATGGCGCTGTTGTCAAGGTGAATGACTTTGAGCTGCAGCGGACTCTGGGTGTCAAGACCAGGGAGCCGCGCTGGGCTATTGCCTATAAATTTCCGGCCCATCAGGGGACAACCAGGGTAAGGGAGATAATCCCAAGCGTCGGCAGGACAGGGGTGATAACACCTGTTGCACTTCTTGAACCCGTAAGGATCGGTGGGGTTACCGTCTCGCGTTCCACCCTGCATAACTGGGATGAGATTGAGAAAAAAGACATAAGGGTGGGGGATACCGTGGTGGTTGAAAGGGCCGGAGATGTCATCCCCCACGTTGTGATGGTAATAAAGGAGAAGAGGACGGGAAAGGAAAAACCCGTTGCCATCCCCGAAAAGTGCCCGGTGTGTGGCGCCGGGGTTGTGAGGGAAGAAGGTGAGGTGGCCTTCAGGTGTGTAGGGATTAACTGCCCTGCACAGGTTCAGGAGAGGATAAAACACTTTGCATCAAGGGTTGCCATGGATATTGAGGGCCTTGGTGAAAAGAATGTGGAGCTGCTTTACTCAAGGGAGCTTATAAGGCATTTCGTGGATATATACAGGCTGAAAAAGGAGGACCTCCCTGAACTGCCGAGGTTTGCCGAGAAATCAGCCCAAAACCTTATAGACGCGATTGAGCGGAGCAAAAAGACCACCCTTGCCAGGTTCCTCTATGCCCTCGGCATACTCCATGTGGGCGAGTATGCAGCCAGGCTCCTTGCCAGGCATTTTAAGAACCTTGAAGACCTGTATAATATAAGCCCTGAGAAAATTGCCGGCATAAAGCAGATGGGTGAGAAGATAGCCCGCTCGGTCTCGGACTTCTTCAGCGACCCCGGGAACCTGCATACCCTTGAAACCCTCAAATCCCTGGGACTCGAGATAACAAACCCTGATTTTGAGGGCAAAAAGAAGGGGAAACTGCCGCTTGAAAGTCTTGTTTTTGTGATTACCGGCACCCTGCCCAGGCCGAGGAAGGAAGTGGAGGACATGATTGAAGACCTTGGCGGTCATGTCTCCTCAGCAGTCTCAAAGAGCACTGATTACCTTATTGTCGGGGAGTCTCCCGGCTCAAAACTCCGGAAGGCCCGGACCCTTGGAGTCAGGACCATAAGCTTTGAAGAGCTGATGGGAATGGCGGAGAGCGGATATTTGTAAGGAATTTCCAGGTAACGCTGATTATATATTAATCGTCTCAAAATAGTGTGGACATATTATTTAAAAAATCCCTCCCAACCT
>ENA-ORDP01001209-ORDP01001209.1-marine-sediment-metagenome-genome-assembly--contig:-NODE-1209-length-14632-cov-5.648144_pt1 | contig 14632 bp, 22 predicted proteins | sample MGYA00248627_ERZ508539 | MGnify/ENA primary metagenome ERZ508539 (study PRJEB26208, sample SAMN05571518) | marine sediment metagenome | biome: deep sea; feature: Hydrothermal vent; material...
CCACGCCCATACCATTCACCGTTTCTGGTGTCATCTCCCCGGTTGGATATGTTGCAGTACTCTTTCCAGTAGCTGAAACGGCCGAGTGTGAGTTGGTGCATTTGCTTGGTGGAAATTCACTTGAACTGACTTCTCCATTTTTCATTTTGGTGAGGATACTAACTATCTGAGTTGGGCTCATGGTACAGGTTACTGTCATACCAACTTCTTTTTGTGCTTTTGCATTCACTATCGCAAGGCGCGACTTCACTTGTGTGGGGGTCACGCCTTCCGCTTTCAATTTTTGTAATCCTTCCGGAGAAATTGTTACCTGTATTGATTCTGTGCGCTCGGAGTACCGGCACAGGGTTGGCGTGTTGGTGTGCGCAAGAGTAAACAACCCTTTTCCACCGTAGGTTAGACCGAACATAGTTATTGGAGGCGCATTCAACTCTATCGTCATTGGTGTACAGGTTCGTGCCGCCGCGATAAAGCAATCTATATCATTTGCTCTACAACTTGTAGAACCCGCGCTGGTCGGTGTAGATACTTTACCGGTCGGTGTAGACGATGCTGCCACAGGAAATAAAGGCGTCGTTGTCGCCGCTTTTTTAGATATTCCCGCGGATGCATTACTAAATATATTTGGAAGTGCGTAATAGGCAAACGCACCACCTGCCACACCAATGAGAAGCAGCGCGCCTGCAATACTTGCCCAAAAGATGCCCCTTGTCCAAAAGGTAGAAGAAGCTGCCTCGGACGGAATTACTTCTCCGACAGTGTGTTGTTCCTGTTTGGTTGACACCCTCGCTGCGGCTGCCGCTAAGGTAGCGTCAGCATACATAGAAGCACCTTTGCTGTTCGGCGGTGCAGCAGACGCCGCCGCAGGCGGCATCTGCTGCACCGCCTGCGGCGGCATCTGCTGCACTGGCTGTTGCATCGGTTGCGGCGGCATCTGCTGCATCGGCTGCTGCGGCTTATCAGAATACAAGCTCTCTTGCGCGCTCACCTCATCCCACCCAACCTGCAAGAGATTTTGTGTAATTTCTGCATCAGACATACCGCGCTTGCGTGCTGCACGCACATAGTTAAGAAGATCAGGTGTTACCATATTTATTTAGAGTATACCAGAGTATTCTGGTAAAAATATGCACTGCGCGGACAATAGTGGATGAGTGCCCCGCGGCTTTTGTACAAAAGCCGCGGGGGTGCGGGCGACTATCTTTTAAACTCTTACTATGAATAATCTATTCTCCCCCACGAAGACCTGTTCCATGCTCGTTCATGAAAGTAGTACCCGACCGTGTTTAAAGTAGCGATAATAAAAGTGCTTTCAAGCGAAAGAGCCAACTTCTTGGTTATCGCCCAAATAACAAACAGCGTGAGCATCGTAGCAACAGCACGCCACGAGAGCGTCTTTGCAATGGACCGTTTGCGGTTTTCCGTATGTGGCATAAGTATCTGGTGATATTAAATAGTTTCTAATGTCTTTCTGATACCGTCTTCAAACGATGCTTTCGGAGACCATCCGAGAATTTTTTTAGCTTTTTTATTTGTGATTGCTATACGCAAAACCTCTCCATTTCTAAATGGGGCATACTTTACTTTTTGTTTAAAATTTAAATATTTTGCTATTGCGTCAAATATTTTCTGGTCGGTAATTTCTTTTCCCCACCCGAGATTCACGATTTGATTTTTCCCTTTTTTAATAGCAAGCATATTCGCTTCTACTATATCACTTACAAATACATAGTCCCTTGTTTTTGTTCCATCTCCAAAAATAGTTGGGCGGATACCTTTCTTTATCATTCCACCGAATATCGCTACCACACCTGCCTCTCCTTTCGGATTCTGTCGCGGACCAAACACATTCGCGTAGCGAAATATAAGATACTCAAAGTTATACATTCGTGCGTAAAAATCTATACTTATCTCCCCGAGATGCTTAGAAAGTCCATACGGAGAAAGCGCTGCTTCTTTTGTTACTTCATCAGCTGGTATTTTTTTCGGCGCCCCATATATTGCCCCTCCTGTTGAAGCGAATATAAACTTTTTTACTTTATTTTCTCCACTTGCGCGCAGGAGATTCGCTGTACCGTTAACATTTACATCTAGTGTTGGCATCGGATTTTTTACGGACGCAACCACTTCTATAAGTGCTGCGTGGTGATTTACCATGTCCGGTTTCTCTTTTTTAAAAATCTCGTTTATTTTCTCTGTATTACAAATATCAGCTTTATAAAACTTCGCTTTTGTATTTAGATTTTTCTTAAAACCTGTGGCGAGATTATCTATAACAACAACATCATTCCCCAACGAAATATATCTATCAACAATGTGTGAAGCTATAAACCCGGCCCCTCCTGTTACTATTATTTTCATATAGATTTTATATCAAGAATAAGACGCGCGCCAAGTAAAATTCTTTCTGAACGATACAAAAATTGTAGCATAGAGCGTCGGTGGCGCGGCGCGAAGCGCCGCGCCACCGACGGCATTTCCAAATTTGATACCTGCCACTGAAATTGAGCAAAAACTTCCGAGAGTGGTGGTGCAAAGATTCACCAGTATGTGCTATGCTGTTATTGGGGTGGTCTTGTCGCACAAGACCACATAATGTTCCGTAAAAGTTTTTTGCGGAACTTGCGCGAGGAGGAAGAAATTATGGCATCCTCTTTCCGTGTGTTTGGGATCTTTCGCCTCTCACCACCACCCGGCCCCGAGGGCGGATAGACGCTTTCAGGTGCGTCACAAAAGGCGGGAGACAACTGATTTAGATGCCTCCCAAAAATCAACAGAGCCCGTTGCAAAACTTCGCAAGGGGCTCTCACTTTTTCTAAATTTTATACCCGGACAAATGCACAAATGGGGTCATGACCCATTCTTTAATAAATTAATGTGACATTTACAACGGTAAGCAGAAATTGCGCTAATATTCTCGCAATGAAATTTGCGCGTCTATTTTTAGTACAAGATCAAGTACCACTTGCACCACAATAAGAAGCGCTGTGCCACCGACCAAGAATGAGGCGATGCCGGTAATTCCTTGCACAATGGACGGTGCGATTGCCATGAGTCCCAAGAATACGGCACCCGGGAGTGTAACGCGATTTACGACACTGCCAATATATTTTCTTGTCTCGCGCCCAGGTCTTACACCGGGAACAAACGCTCCGCTTTTTTGCAAGTCATCTGCAATGCGGTCAGGGTCAAAGGTAATTGCGGTATAGAAATATGTAAAGAGTATGACCAAAAGAAAATACAGTGCGCCGTACTCCCACGGGTTTGCGATGAATGATGCGTACCAGAGCGACATTGCCGATGCTCCCGGAATACCAACCGCGCCAATCATTGAAAGTGCCACCTGTGGCAAAAGAAGAAGTGAAAGCGCAAAAATGATAGGAATAACACCAGCTTGGAGCATACGGATTGGGAGGTACGTTGCCGCTGATTGCGAATTTGCCGAGCTACGCACAGCGCGTGCATACGCAATCGGGATTGGTCTCTCTGCATCTGAAACAACCACTACCGCGTATATCATTGCAAGTGCAAGCAATGCAAATCCGAGATAGGAAGGTATGTCCGCAGCGGTTGCAGTGAATAATCCATGAGATATTGCTGATGGAACGCTGGCAACGATGCCGGCAAAAATGATAAGCGACACCCCGTTGCCGATGCCGAACTCGGTTACCAATTCACCAATCCATGTCAATATTATGGAACCGCCGGCGACCAGTGCAACGTTAGCGGAAAACGCGAGCAATCCCAAGTGTGGCAAGATGCCTTGATTTTGCAAAAGAAAAAGAAACCCTATTCCTTGAGCAAACGCAAGCGGAATGGTAAGGATACGCGACCACTGAATAAATCGTTCGCGCCCCGCCTCACCTTCTTCAAAATAAGCCGCCTTGACTTGAGGGAATATCATAGTGGCAACCTGCATAATAATGGATGCGTTGATGTACGGCGCCACACCCAGCATGACGATTGAAAGATTTGCCAAACCACCACCGGAGAAGATATTGAGAAGCCCAAGAAATTGATTATTTGCAAAAAACTCTTGCAGGCGGACATAGTTTACGCCGGGAACCGGAACCGCGGCAAGCAAACGAAAGAGTGCAAGTGCGGCAATAACAATCAAAATTCTATTGCGAATTTCCCTATCGGCAAAAACAAGTTTCAGTTTTGTAAAAAATAAATTAAGCATTGGAAATGGTTCCTCCGGCGGCCTCAATTGATTTCTTTGCCATCTTGGATACGGCACATCCGGTGATAAGCACTTTTTTGGTTATGGAGCCGTTGGCGAGAATTTTAATCTTTGCGCGACGGATGCGAACGATGCCCCTATCCAAAAGAATGTTCGGGGAAACGGTTTCTCCCGCCTCAAAACACTGTTCAATGGTTGAAAGTGATACCGCGACAGGTGCAATACGATTAGTGCGAACCGTGCGACTTCTGTTTTTCCCATGACCGCGTAACTTTGGAATCTTTTTAATACGGTCACGTATCTCCGGACGGATTTTGTGCCCTGCGCGTGATTTTTGACCCTTGGTGCCGTGCCCGCTTGTTTTTCCACGCTTACCACCACGCCCAACTCTTTGAGTTGACTGTGTTCGTGATGTGGTTCCAATGTGATGAAGTTGCATAATATTATTTTTAAGAAAATGTCTGTTTACGATACCACCGACTGCGCCTTATGGCTACTTTTTGCCAATTCAGCGGAATCTTCGGATTTTATGACTTGCGTGCGACCCTTCCCCACTGTTGAAAGCGCCTGCACTGTTGCGCGCGCGATAGTGAGCTTGTTTTTTGAGCGAGAAAGTATTTTCCCGACTACATCGGTTACTCCGGAGAGCTCAATCACGATACGCATGGCACTGCCGGCTACGATACCTCTGCCGGGTGAGGGAGCTATGGTGATGTATGATGAAGTATATTTTGTTGATACCTCATGTAAAATTGAATGTGATGCGGTGAGTGGTACGCGGATTACATGCCGGCGCGCATTGCGAGTTGCTTTCTCAATGGCAAGTGCGGTATCGGTTCCTTTTCCAATACCGACACCAACGCGGCCTTTATGGTCTCCGATGACAACGGTAACACTGAAACTAAAACGTCTTCCACCGGCAACAACGCGTGCGACACGGCGCACATCAATAGTCATTTGATCAAATTCGGACCGCGGGCGTTCACCACGACCTGTTCTTGGGCGGCGCGCGCGCGCGGAGCGCGCGCGCTTTGCGGGATTTTCAGCTGTGCTTGGCGCTTGTGCGCCACCGGTTACACCCGATATGGCAACGGCGGAAACCGCATCTGAGGCAGCAACAACTTCCGTGACACCCTCGGAGCGGTCACTATCTTCAGCTCCTTCCTCAATTACTATCGGGGCTACTTCCTCGGTCTCAATTTTCTTTTTCTGTGTGGTGTCGGTTGTGGTGGTCATAAAGTTTTACTATATATAGTATTAAAATACCAATCCGCCTTTTCGCGCGGCATCTGCAAGCGCTTTGATACGAGTGGCATACGTATAACCACCGCGGTCAAACACTATGGTGGTAATCCCTTCTTTTTTCGCTCTGACGGCGATTGCTTCACCGATACTTTTTGCTTGTGAGAGTTTTGACCCTCCGAACTCTCTTCCATGCGCGCAAACGATAGTGCACCCTGTTGTATCATCTATCACTTGCACAGATATAAATCGCAAAGAAGAAAATACCGAAAGTCGCGGGCGCTCTTGTGTGCCCGAAATGCGCGCGCGAATGCGCGCGTGGCGACGTGCTCTTGAAATTCTGCTTGTGATGGTTGTGTGCATATGAGTTATATTTTATCAGTCACTATACTGATTTCTTCCCCTGTTTTCTGCGTATCACTTCACCCTCATAGTGAAATCCTTTCCCAAGATACGGCTCCGGTGGCTTTATCGCTCGTATGGTTGCCGCAAACTGACCGACCTGTTCCTTGTCTATGCCACCAATATGAATGGTGTTTTTCACTACCTCAACCGTAATACCGTCCGGAATAGCACAAATCACAGGATGTGAAAACCCGACGGCAAACACCAGCTCCTTTCCCTTGAGCTCGGTTTTGTAACCAATTCCATCAAGAATAAGCACTTTCTTAAATGGTGTGGTAACGCCCAGCATCATATTTTTCAAATGAGCGGCAAATGTACCGGTAAGTGCGTTAGCAAGCTTGCTGTTATTTTTGGCGGAAATAGACACACCCTCAGAACCGACTTCAACTTTGATGCTTGAGTGTATTGTACGCTCCAGCGTGCCAAGCGGTCCCTTAACAAAAAGAATTTGCGCATCTACTGACACAGTAACCTTTGGAAGAGCCGGGATTGGGTTTTTAGCAAATCGTGACATAGTATATTTATTACCAAATTTCAAACAGTGCTTCTCCACCAAGGCGATTTCTGCGCGCTTGCGCATCTGAAACAATTCCGCTCGGAGTTGAAATGATGCGCACGCCGGTGCCTCCCGCAACTACATGTGCATCGCGATGCGATATGTACACTCGTCGTCCCGGCTTAGAGATGCGTCGCACATCTCTAAGCCGGGCACTCCCGTCATCCGCATACGCAATGACAACATGCAATTCTCTCTTATTACTTGTTTGCTCAACCTCTGTAAGAAATCCCAGCTCGCGCAATTTTTGCGCAATCGCATGAATATGTTTGCTATATGGCGCAACCACCTCTTCGCGGTGTATCGCGGAGGCGTTCTTCAAGCGAATAATAAAATCACCAACTCTATCGCTTACCATGATGCTTTTTTTACGCCTGGAATATTCCCCTCGCGAGCAAGTTCCCTAAACACAATCCGCGACACACCGAATGCGCGCACGTACCCATGTGACCGACCGGACACCGCGCAACGATTTTTTACACGCACCGGCGATGAATTTCGCGGGAGCTTTTGCAAACCCTCCCAATCCCCGGCCTTCTTGAGCGCGACGCGACGCGCAGCATATTTCACCACGAGTGCCATTCGTTTTTCATTTCTTGCAAGTTGTGATTTTTTTGCCATGTAAATAAGAAAAAAGACGCAGGTGCGTCATGCGTATTATACTATCAGGATTTTGTGCTCGCGTCAACGCGAAGAGGAAGTCCGAGATGTCGCAGAAACGCTTCCGCTTCTTGGCGTGTCTTTGCGGTGGTGGTAATGGTAATCGCCATTCCAAACACATCCTTCAAATCTTCATTTGCCGCCTCCGGAAAAATTGTGTGCTCGCGAATACCAATGGTGATATTTCCCATGGCATCTATGGAACTAAGTGGAATACCCCTGAAATCGCGAGTACGTGGAAGAGCAATATGTATGAGCTTATCAAGAAAGTTATACATACGCTCACCATGCATAGTCACGATAAGTCCGACCGGATCACCTTCGCGAACCTTAAACGATGCAATGGACTGTTTTGCCGGACGTGTGGCGGGATGTTGTCCGGTAATATCAGCGAGACGCTTTGCAATAAAAGCAACTTGTTTTACATCCTTCCTTTTTCCGGTACCCACCGATACGGTAATTTTTGAAATACGTGGCGTTGCCATATATGTTGCATAGCCAAACGCCTTGGAAAGTGTCTCATATGCTGTTTTTTGTTTTTCTTTTGAGAGTGTCATAGGTAAATAATGTACTAAAATTTTATGCAATAACGGCGCCTGACTTTACCGATATACGGGTACGCACACCATCTTTCTTTTGAATACGAACACGTGTGGGCTTTTTTGTGTCCGGGTCAACAAGCATCACATTTGAAACATGAATTTTAGCGGGGCGCTTCACAATACGTCCGACCTTTCCTTCCGTACCGCGCGTGTGGCGCGTTGCAATCGCCACACCGTCAACCACCACACGGTCTTCGCGCGGAAACACTCGCAGGATTGTTCCCACTTTCCCTTTATCTTTTCCGGCAATCACTTGCACGGTATCATTCTTTTTTATTTTCATATGTGCAGGTAATTTAAATTACTTCCGGCGCAGCAGAGGCGATTGCTTGCCAACCGCGGTCAACCAATTCGCGTGGCACCGGACCAAACACGCGATTTCCTTTCATAATCATTTCATTCCCGCGCTTTTCAACCAATACCGCGGCATTGCTGTCAAAAGAAACGTATGAGCCATCTCTGCGACGTGTCGGGTGCGCAGTGCGCACAATAACCGCACGCACGATGTCTTTTTTCTTCACCGGCTTGCGTGGTTCAGCGGTTTGAATTGCCACAACCACCACATCTCCCACATGCGCGTATCTTCGGCGGTGTCCACCGAGCACCTTGAATACGCGTGCGATTTTACCGCCTGAATTATCAGCTATGGTAACGATGGATTGCGGTTGAATCATATTGTTTTTTCAAGAAGCACAAAGTGCTTCATCTTTGAAATCGGACGGGAAGCGACAATGGTTACTTTGTCACCCACCTGCGCGGTATTTTCAGGGTCATGCACGAGATATTTACTGATGCGTGTTTGATATTTCTTATACTTTGGATGCTTTACGTAACGCGATACGGAAACAACCACGGTATCTTTTCCGGAAGTCTTTACTACCACGCCTTTGAAGGTTTGTGGCTTCTTTATGATATTTGTTGTTGCTGATGTTGTAGTCATGGTAGTCATAGTCATATTTTATATTATACTGTGCGCTTCCTTGCATTGGTTCGCGCGGAAAATTCAGTCAATATGCGCGCGATTTCTTTACGTAGTTTTGCCGAAACGCTTGAATCTTTTGGGCGAGAACCGGCGGCGGCAAAACGCACCACACGAAGCTCCTCCTTCTTTTCAGAAAGAATTTTTACGAGTTCTTCATTTGCCACATTTGTATAGGTGTTCTTTTTTGACATAATTTTAATTATCGTTTATCGTCGCATCACTACGACTGTCTTCATTGGAAGTTTTGAACCTGCACGACGAAACGCATCTCGCGCAAGTGCATCGGGGATGCCGTCTATCTCAAACAATACTCGCCCGGGATGGACCTCAAACACAAAGTGCTTGGGATCTCCTTTTCCATGCCCCATGCCGACCTCAGCGGGCTTCTGAGTAATTGGTCTGTCAGGGAAGACACGAATCCATACTTTACCACCTTTTCCCGTCGCACGCGAGAGTATCTTTCTCGCCGCCTCAATTTGATTGCTGGTAAGGCGTGAGGGCGTAATCGCTTTTAATCCATAACTGCCAAACGCGACTGTTATTCCACGTGTGTCCGGACGAGCCAAACGTGCCGGGCTTTTGCGTCCTGTTTGCCATTTTCTGTGTTTTACTTTCTTTGGAAATAACATGATTGATTGATGTATGACGTTATGCCTGTGAGCGCGTTACACCGTTAATGCCCGCCTGCGTCACATAGGTGCTTCCGCGATATACCCACACTTTTATACCGATGACTCCGTAAGGAAGATTTGCTCGCTCATAGGCGAAATCAATATCAGCGCGGAATGTTTGCAAAGGAATTCTTCCTTTCTTTATTGATTCTTTGCGCGACATGTCCGCCCCGCCCAACCGACCGGAAATTGCTATGCGTACGCCAACCACATCACGAACCGCCATGACCTTTTCTACTGTTTGCTTCATCACCCGACGAAACGGCATGCGTTTTTCCAAACTTTCCACAACCATATACGCAACTATTGCCGCTTGTGTTTCCGGCTGACGTATCTCCGTTATATCAAATTTAACAGTACGATTGTGTTGCGGGGCAATACTTGCAACCAGCTTTGTAATTTTCGCACGCAGCTTAGTTGCTTGTTCACCGGAACGACCTATAACAAGCCCGGGACGAGATGTATGGACAAACACACGCAATTCAGTTGCAGTACGCTCAATTTCAATGAGTGCCACATATGCCCCGCGCAACTCTTTTGTAAGAAAAACTCGTATGGCGTTATCAATTTTTATATTTTCGCGAAATTGTTTTTTATCGGTGGCAAACCAGCGACTCTTCCAGTCACGAATGATACCGAGGCGATGTGCGTATGGATGAGTAATGTGTGTCATATTAAAATTATTTAGAGGCGACTTCCGTCACTTTTGTATCTTTTTTTATTTCCACCGGCAGTGCCTCCGCAACTTCCACGGTTTTCGTGCCCGTTTCGGAAAGAAGTATATTCACATGACTCCTTCTGTGACGAATTGTCGCCCCACGCCCAAACGCGCGTGCGCGATACCTGCGAAGCATACTTGCTCCATCAACGGTGATATTTTCAATGCGAAGGTTTTCTTCTTTACCACCTTGCTGTATCGCGTTTGCCGTTGCACTACGCACTAACTTTGCAATGGGCTTGGCTGCACGCTTCGGCAGAAAAGCCAGTTGCTCAAGCGCAGCTGTTACTTGTTTTCCTTTTACCAGTTCCGTCACCAAACGCACCTTACGTGGAGATTGGGCATAATTAGAAAGAGTCGCTTTCATATAATACTATTTCTTCCCCACCTTCGCGGTAGTTGATTCTTTAGCTGCCTTCGCGGCGGAAATTTCCGCTTGCTGACGCTTTTGTTCAAGCTCTTTTTGCATCTTGCCCCCGTGTCGTATAAATTTCTTTGTGGGAGAAAATTCTCCAAGTCGGTGCCCCACCATATCTTCGGTGACGAACACCTCAACGTGTTGCTTCCCATTGTGCACGCCGAATGTAAAACCAACCATGTCCGGAGCTATTTGGCTCGCTCGCGCCCATGTCTTAACCACAGAAATATCAGACGGCTTTTTGCCGCTTATTTTCTTCATGAGTTTTACGTCCACGTAGGGACCTTTTTTAAGTGATCGTGACATATCAAATTAATACCCGCCAAGCGGGATATATGTAAAGATACAGGAATTCCATTCAATAGTCAACAACCGCGCATCAAATCACCTAAGAGGTCATCTTAAGATGACCTCTTAGGTGTGCTATCTTGGTATTTTACAGCGCCACATCACAGGGAGGAGGAAGTTAAGCGGAAGTCGGGCTTCCACACAGAGGCGCAGAGGAGGAAGTCCGACTTCCACAAGAGCGACCGACTTCCTCCTTTCATATCGTGCACAAAAAGAACGTGGTATGACCACGTTCTGAATTCAATGCCTTTAAAATATGGGGTGGCATGCTAAAAAATTGTTATTAGCCATCTTAGCCATCCCGCGATTACCCATCCTACAGCCATTATGACAATGACTGCGATTATCTGCATGACCTTCCTTTTTATAGACATGACCACCTCTATACCACCTCTATTATGTTGACCCATAAATAACTCCTACCATAAACAGTACTCTACAATGGAACATTTGTCAATGCGGTGTACGCGTCCACCACATATGGCAGTCATCGTTCGTAAGCCACTCAAGTCATCCCCCCCACCGAAGCCGAAGGCTTCGGTGGGGGGGATGACTTGAGGTACCTGACCACTTTGTTTCCTTGCTTTCCTTTGCACAAAAAATCACAATGGACACTAATGCGAAGATGGAAACGAGCTAATTTTGCTGTTGGGACCAATGCAATACTTATCTCCAACACCAATAAGGATACTGTAGAAATATGTGCGATTTATATTTGTGCATAATTTATAAGAATCTCTTTGGCGAGTGTATTGATATGATGAGAGAGTATTATAAAAACCAGCTTGTGTTAAGTTCTTTTGAGAAAGAGCTCGCAAAGAAACTGGGTAGGTACTTTGTTTGTTATGATAAAGGTGAAGTGCATTTTGGAGATTGAAAATGTTCACTCGATGTACAAAGTCTGAGGAGAGACATCGCGCGCAATTTAATGAAGTTAATGCAAATATAGACACGAGTATAATGCTAACAAAAAGTATAAATGCGGACCAAAAAGATTGTCTTTTTAAGAGCAGAAACATACTCGTTACAAACAGTAAAATCATGATACCAGCGAGCGTTAAACCGTATACTGTTGTGTAGTTGACAGGTAACGAAGAACTGGAGTGAGACAGCCCGACCAATACGAATATACCCAAGCTCAATACAGCGCCTCCTATAAGAAGAAAGTACACCACGAGTTGCTTCATATATGAATAGCATAGCACATTCTTGGCGCCAAGAATGTGCTATGGAGAAGCTACAGAAGTCGTAAATATGGTCAGGCACCTTTGTTTTTGAATGTATCTGTTTTATTTCGCCTAATTGGTTTTTATCTAAACTCTGTAGCCATACAGTAACAATTTCTTGTACACTATACAAACTTTGATAAACAGGGTCAGAAACCTGTACGCGTCCACCACCTATGGCAGTCCTCGGTTGTTAATGAAGATGGTATATACCGTAGTGGTGATACTTGGTCCAAGAGAAGCGTGGGGGCGTATGGTGTTGTACCACAGCAACCAATCCACCGGCTTCGTTTTATCAAAGCTATGAGTAGGTAGGGAAGAGTTGGCATAAAAAAGTCTGAAAATTCTATTTTTTTCTCAAAAATTTATAATTTAAACGGGAATGTGGTGGTACTATAAGTTTATTTTTTAATAGATAATTTTTTATAAACTTCTTTGATGCATAGTGCCATTCAAAAATAAAATTATGTTTTGGCATAAAAGACGATTCTTTAGGATAAACATGCTCGATGGTAAATTTATCGCTGGGTGATATTGAAATATAGGAAAAATAGACATAATTCAATTTTCTTTTTTTTAGATTCTCTTGCCACCTACCAACAGCCTTTATGTATTTTTTATCTAATTTTAAATTCATCGGTATTTCATCGATACAATATTTGAGATAAATTTTTTCATAACTGGCTAACGTCTGTTTTCCACTTTTATTTAAAAATTCTATTTTTACTTTAATTGGTAAATTTGAAAATTTATTTTTTATATATGTTTCTGTTAAACATTCCTTATTATTACCTAGAGAACAATCTAGAAATTTAATTTGAAAATTTTTAGTTGTATAAGAAAAAACATCGTCTAAAAATTTTTTTGTAAATTTTGTTCCATCTTCACCTCCATATATATATTGAGGATAATACTCGTATGGATTTTCAATATCAGGGAAAGCCCCTGTTGGCCCATTCCAAACAATATAATCAAATTTTTGTTTTTGAAGATTATCAAAAATATCTGATTCTATATTAACAATTTTATCTTCAAAGTTATTTAAAATTGCATTAAAAGATGCATAGTTGATTGCTTTGTTATTTATATCAGTTGAAAATACCTTTTTAAATTTTTCTGCCATAAACAAGCTGATAGCACCAGCCCCAGAAGCTAAGTCTAAAGTGGTTCTGTTTTTAGATTGGACATCATCAAAATCCGATTCCAGACTGTGGATAAAGGCGAGTGTCTCAAACGGGTACATAGGCCAAACATCATTGCTTTGTCGAATATAAATCCCATTCTTTTTCTTACGAATCGAGAAAAGGAAAGACCATGACTTTGGCATACCATTTATTTTTATTTCGTGCTAGTATCCCAGCTTTTTCTAAAATTTCTGCTTTTTTTAATATTAAATTAACTTCTTTTTCATAAAAAAATAAATCTATGTAAGTATCGGTATCTTTAGAGAACAAATTTTCAAGTACCAGTCTACATTTTTTGATTAAAACTTTATTTTTTGTAAGCATATCAATATAATACTTTTTAAATATTTATTAACAACACAGGGAAATAGAATTATGGGTAGAAGTCTTAAATAAAATCGCCACAGAGAATTATAGAATAATTCTCTGTGGCGATACTTAACATCTTTAAATGTAAGAAGATTTAAGGTTATGCCAAACTCCTTCCTTTAATTGCAAACCCCACAACCCTACTTTTTCTGGTGGGAAGGTATCAGATGGAATTAAACGAATCGCCACCATCCTACCTTGTTGTTTATTTGCTCTTTTAGAAAAAGTGATAAAGTGATTATCAACTGGGTCCCAAATCTTCAAATCTTCATGAACTAAACCAACCATTTCATGATAGACAAAGATTCCATTAATCCAATCTCCACAACAATCAGCACTACTCCATAAGTGCTCCCAGTTCTGACATACATCAGAGCTGTATTCTTCTATTGATTGAACACGCATTGTCTTTTGTCCGGTTTCTTTCAATGCTACTTCTGCCAACTCTGCAAAGACGCCGCAATCAATTGTTTTATTCTTAAGAATTTCACACCAGTACATAGGCCATTTTGATGGACCCCATTCCCACTGGTCATGTAACCAGTATGGTAACCCCAAATTCATTATTCCATAGGAATATGCCATGGCTTTAAACCAAGAGTGCACCCGCGAACAACACCTACCAGATGGGTGTGTTAACAGATGTGACGGCCTTTTAGCATCAAAACGGTTAATAGTATTTTGTAAAATTACTTTGTCCATATTTTCTCCTGTGCGACACTCTGTGACGCTGTGATTCATTTCCGCAAATCGGGTTTTGAAGATTTTTCAATGAGGGACGATCTTTCTAAAATCTTAAGGTCGCACATCTGCTTCAACTTGAAGTAGAAAACTAATTCAATATTCCCTTGTCAAAGAACTTTGCCTGATACTATTTCTGCAGTGTTTATAATTTCTCACTCTCTCCTCTTACCACACCTGCTGGCTGTGTCCATCACCATCATAACTAATTGCTGTGGTGGTGCTACTGATTGGAGTTTTTCGTATAAATAGTAATCCTGCCCATTTGCGAGTATATATCGCCACACAAGCATGTACAATGCGCCCGGAACGTGTTGGTGTTTCATT
>ENA-ORDP01001210-ORDP01001210.1-marine-sediment-metagenome-genome-assembly--contig:-NODE-1210-length-14631-cov-3.073408_pt1 | contig 14631 bp, 11 predicted proteins | sample MGYA00248627_ERZ508539 | MGnify/ENA primary metagenome ERZ508539 (study PRJEB26208, sample SAMN05571518) | marine sediment metagenome | biome: deep sea; feature: Hydrothermal vent; material...
TGGGGCGGTCGAAGCCGGAGACGAACACCCGCCCCTGTCCGTCGAACAGCTTGGCGGCGATGTCGTTGCGGGTGGCGGCGTCGGCAGTGGCGGTCAAGGCGGCGATGGGAACGCCTGGGAACAGCGCGCCGAGACGGCTCAAGTCTTCGTACTCGGGACGGAACGACGGCCCCCAGCGCGAGATGCAATGGGCTTCATCAATGGCGATCAGCTTGAGCGGCAAACGGCCCAGCGCCGCCAGCATGCGCTCCGTCATCAGCCGTTCGGGCGCCATGTAGAGCAGGCGGGTCTCCCCCGCCGCCGTCCTGCGCCAGGACTCAACGTTGGCTTGGCGGCTACGCACGGAGTTGATGGCCTCGGCGGCGACGCCGGCCAGCTTGAGCGCCGCAACCTGGTCTTCCATAAGGGCGACCAGGGGCGAAACCACCAGCGTCAACCCGCCCATGACCAGGGCCGGAACCTGGAAGCACAAGGACTTGCCCGAGCCGGTGGGCATCACCGCCAGCATGTTGGCGCCTTCGAGCAGCGCCGCCACCACTTCTTGCTGTCCGGTGCGAAAGGACTCATAGCCAAAGACATGCTTGAGAATATGATGGGCCTGGGATTCAGCGGCTGGCGAAAACATGGGGCCATAATATCGGATGATTTAGGATAGGGCTCGCCAATTCTCGCTTTTACTGGCGCGCTATATTAAATTATAAGTGAATCATTGGATTGGTTTGCAAGGCTCGAATCATGCAAGACACCGTCGTTCCGCCCGGCAAGGGCGCCCTCACGGAAGAGGGCATGGATCCTTTCGTCGATCTCCACGCGGAGATCGACCGGCTTCGGCGCGAAAAAAACGCCGTCATCCTCGCCCATTTCTACCAGGATTCGGAAATTCAGGACCTCGCCGATTTCGTCGGCGATTCGCTGGAGCTATCGCGCAAGGCCCAGGCCACCGATGCCGGCATCATTGTTTTTTGCGGCGTCCGCTTCATGGGCGAAGCGGCGAAAATTCTCAACCCGTCGCGCACCGTGTTGCTCCCCGACGCCGAGGCCGGCTGCTCGCTGGAGGATTCCTGTCAGCCGGAGGATTTCCGCGCTTTTCGGGATAAACACCCCGGCCACCTTTCCATCACCTACATCAACTGCTCGGCCGCCGTGAAGGCGCTGTCCGACATTATCGTCACCTCGTCCAACGCCGAAGCGATTATCCGCCAGATTCCCGAGGATCAACCCATCCTGTTTGCTCCCGACCGTTATCTTGGCGGCTATCTGAATCGCATAACCGGACGAAACATGATGCTGTGGCCGGGAACCTGCATCGTGCATGAGCAATTTTCGGAGCGGGAGTTGGTCAAACTCAAGGTTCACCACCCCAGCGCCCTGGTTGTGGCGCACCCCGAATGCCCGGAAGCCATTCTCAACTTGGCCGACCATGTTGGCTCCACCAAATCGATTCTGAATTTCACGCAAACGAATAAGGCGGAAAAGTTCATCATCGCCACCGAGCCCCACATCATCCACCAGATGCAAAAAGCGGCGCCGAATAAGACGTTTATCACGGCCCCCGGCGTCGACGGCGATTGCGACTGCGCCAACTGCCCGTACATGGAAAAAAATACGCTTGAGAAGATTTATCTGTGCATGGTCAACGAAGCGCCGTACTTTCAAATGGACGAAGCCCTTCGCTTGGCGGCCCTGAAGCCCTTACAGAGAATGATGGACATGTCGCCGCCCGCTGTCCAGACGCCTCAAAGCTCGGCGGCTTAAGCGCCAGCGCCCCTAAATCATGGATAATGAAAATTTCCACGACGTCCTCGTCATCGGAAGCGGCGCGGCGGGATTGGGCCTCGCGCTCGCCGTGGCTTCAAAGGCGCGCGTCGCCGTGCTCAGCAAAGGAGACCTGAAGGAAGGCAACACCAGGTACGCCCAGGGCGGCGTCGCCGCGGTGATGGACGAAAGCGATTCCGTCGAATCCCATATCAAGGACACGCTGAAAGCGGGCGCCGGCCTGTGCGACGAAAATGTGGTCCGTTACGTGGCCGGAAACGGACGTAAGGCCATAGAGCGCCTGATCAGGCTTGGAGTCGATTTCAGCCGAGACAAGAACAGCGGCGGCTATCACCTTACCCGCGAGGGCGGGCACAGCCACCGCCGCGTCATCCACGCCGCAGATCATACGGGAGAAGCCATCGAGACCACGTTGGCGGAGCGGGTTCGCGCCGAGCCTAATATTTCACTGCTGGAAAACCATTTGGCCATCGACCTGATCACCGACGAAAAGGACTTTGGCTCGGGCAAATGCTGCCACGGCGCTTACGCCCTGGATACAGCCGCCGGCCATGTCAGGCTCTTGCGCGCCAAAACAGTGGTGCTGGCCACCGGCGGCGCCAGCAAGGTTTATCTTTACACCTCCAATCCGGATTGCGCCACCGGCGACGGCGTCGCCATGGCTTGGCGCGCCGGCTGCCGTGTGGCCAACATGGAATTTAGTCAGTTCCATCCCACCTGTCTTTTTCATCCCCAAGCCAAGTCCTTCTTGATTACCGAATCCGTGCGCGGCGAGGGCGGACGTTTATTGCTGCCCGACGGAACGCGCTTCATGGACCGCTTCCACCCGGACGCCGAACTGGCGCCGCGCGACATCGTGGCCAGGGCCATAGACCACGAGATAAAACGTTTGGGCGTCGATTGCGTTTTTTTGGACATCAGCCACAAATCAAGGAAATTCATCGAAAGTCATTTCCCAACCGTCCACCATACCTGTTTAGAGTTTGGCTTCGATATGACCAAAGAGCCTCTGCCCGTGGTGCCGGCGGCGCATTACACCTGTGGCGGGGTCATGGCGGACCTTCGTGGCCGCACCGACATTAGAGACCTTTACGCCATTGGAGAGGTGGCCTGCTCCGGATTGCACGGCGCCAACCGCATGGCCAGCAATTCACTATTGGAGTGTTTGGTGTTTTCCGGGACGGCGGCCGACACCATCCTTGGAAGCATCGAGAAACGGGGGGCGCCGCCACCTTTGCCCGAATGGGATGAAAGCTGGGTCACGGACGCCGACGAGGAGGTTGTCGTCTCTCATAACTGGGAGGAATTGCGCCGCTTTATGTGGGATTATGTCGGCATCGTCAGAACCGACAAGCGTTTGGAGCGGGCGAAACGCCGCATTGGCTTGTTGCTCACGGAGATCGCTGAATACTACGGCAATTTCCGGGTAACCAGCGATTTGCTGGAACTGCGCAACCTGGCCGTGGTCGCCGACCTGATTATCCGCTCGGCCGCCAAGCGCAAGGAAAGCCGTGGTCTTCACTACACCCTTGACTATCCCGAGGCAGCCGGCGCCCACCCACCCAAGAACACTATTCTTACGCCCGAGGGCTTTTCTCCATGATGCCGGATCGTGAATCCGTCAGGCGTATCATCGAGGCGGCCCTCTTAGAAGATCTGGGCGATGGCGACATCACCTCCGATGCGGTGATTCCGGAGGGCGCGCGCTTTGCCGGCGTAATGGCGGCGCGTGAGCAAATGGTGGTCGCCGGCGTCGGCTTCGCATTGGAAGTTTTTTTCATCATGGCTGATCGAATGTCCCGTGAAATCAAAGCCGAAGCCCTTGTGGAGGACGGCGCGGCGGTGGCGCCGGGAACGGAACTGGCGCGCCTGGAAGGCGACGCCCGCGTCTTGCTTGCCGCGGAGCGCGCCGCGCTCAATTTATTGCAGCACCTATCAGGCGTCGCAACACTGACCCGCGCTTACGCCGAGGCCATCAAGGGAACCGGCGCCGTCCTGCTGGACACCCGAAAAACCATTCCCGGCCTGCGCGGCCTCGCCAAGTACGCGGCCCGCATGGGCGGAGCCAAAAACCATCGCATGCGGCTAGATGACGGCGTCCTCATAAAGGACAACCATATCGCCGCCAGCGGCGGCCTCGCCAAGGCCGTGGCGCGCGCAAAAAAAGCCGGCCTTACCGGCGTCGAGGTGGAATGCGACACGCTGGATCAGGTGAAGGAGGCTATAGAAGCAGGCGCCGACGCCGTGCTGTTGGACAACATGGACCGGGAAACCTTGCGCCAAGCCGTGTCATTGGCTGAAAACCGTTGCAAAACCGAAGCCTCGGGCGGGGTGACGCTGGAAACCATCCGCGCCATCGCCGAAACAGGCGTTGATTTCATATCCGTCGGCCGCATCACGCAATCCGCCCCAGCCATGGACATTGGTCTCGATTGGCGGGCGGGAAAGGAATGATAAGATAAATCCTCGCCAAGAATTCAAAACTTACGCTTGGAGATAAGGTCCGGCGACATTCTCGACTGACGGATGTACTGAGCCAGAATATGCATCAACGATTGGTGAGTGTCCTCGATAACGCCGTAGTTGTCGCCGTCCACATGCAGGTTAACCGTCGCCACCTCCGCCGTGCGGCCCCCGGAAAAGCCAGTGAATGAAATGACCTCAAGCTTGTTGTCGCGCGCCCACCGGGCGGCGCGCGTCACGTTTTCCGAATCTCCCGAACTGCTTATGGTCAACAGCACATCGCCTGATTTCGCGACGGTGCGGAGTTGGTAGACGAAAATATCGTCATAAGAGATATCGTTGCCGATGGCGGTAATCATCGAAATGTTGTCGCTGAGTGAAAAAACGCGGGGAACCAGATTGGTGTCGGTCTGGATCAGCTTGGCGTGATCGCACACGAAGGTGGCCGAGATCACCGCCGAGCCGCCGTTGCCGCAGACATACAAGGCGCCGCCACGCTCATAAACGCCCTCCAGCACCTTGGCCGCCTCGGCCAACTTTCCACGATCAACGGAAGCCCCGGCCCGGCCCAAGTGGCCGAAATAGGCGTCGCCGTAGGCGGCGACATCCTTATATTTTTCATCGGGAAAGGTCATGGAAACTCCTGATTGGTCATCATCTCTATTTTATAATCTGTCCCATAACGGATTTCCATTCAACGCCGGACATTGGAAGTCGGTTTTAACGGGATCAAACCAACCATGAAAAGGACCAGAATTGTCGCCATGCGAAAGCCCCGCTTTTTTCGATTTCGCAACTTTCGTTTATTGAATTCATTACGATTCAGACAGGGTGCGCAATTGTCCGCTGGCGACGGCGACCATGGAAATATCATTGACTTCTATCGCCCATAGCTCTGAAAGAAGTTGCTCCGATTGTTTAATGGCGCTTCCTTTTTTCTTCATCCAGACAGCGAGCGCCTTTTTCGGATCGGTCTCGTTTTTGGACGCATTGAGGACCTGAATGGTAAGCCCTAATTGGTGACCGTATATGTCCTCAACCAACACCGCCACCGCCAGCTTTTGCCAATGGCTATCGGAATCAAGCAGTTCCGCTGCGGCGCGCAATCGACCCAACTTGAAATGGGCGCCGACTGCAAAATACAAGCGCGCGGCATCCGTAACCGCGAGGCGGCGCTTTCCGGCAAGACGGACAATGTCGCCGCCCGAGAACAGGTTGACGAGGCCCGCTACCTTAAATGCAAGTTTTTTTGTAACGCCTTGATCGATATAAGACTTGGCGCGGTTTTTCACATCCGCGCGGTAATTATGGGGCAAGGCCTTATCCAGGCCGTTAATGAGCGCGCAAAAACCGTCAGAAAATTCAGCGCACAAGGCGCCAATATCCAGTGATTTTCCGCCATTGCGAAGGAACCACAAGCTAACCCACTGGATCAGGTGATTTATTTCTATAAGCATGTCTGTTTGGACCTGAGCGGGAACTTTGTTGTCCAACGCCAAAATATTCTCCCATAGATCTCGCAAGTTCAGCACTTCTCGGGCAATGGTGTAGGCGCGGGCGATATCAGGCGGCGACATTCCGGTCTTTTCCATGAAATGATGGACAAACGTGCCGCCAACGCGGTTGATCATGGAATTGGTGATGTGGGTGGCGATAATTTCACGGCACAGACGGTGGCGGCGAATTTCTTCCGTATATTTCTTTTTCAGGGGAGTCGGGAAATAATTGGCGAGGTCCTTTAAAAGAGTGGGGTCGTCAGGAAGGTCTGAATTTAGCAGTTCCTCGTAGAGCCAAATCTTGGCGTAGGACATGAGCACCGCAATTTCGGGACGAACCAAACCCTGTTTCGCCGCCTCGCGCTCGGCTATAACTTCATCATCCGGCAGAACTTCAACAGCCCTGTTCAGCTTGCCGATTCTTTCCAGCATTCTCATTAGCCGAACTTGATCATCGAACACATCGCTTCCCATGGTGTGTATCATGGTGATCGCTTGGGATTGCAAGTAGTTATCCTTAAGCACCAGCTTCGCCACCTCGTCGGTCATGCTGGCCAGCAGGCTGTTTCGTTGCTTTACCGACAGGTCGCCGCCGGCAACGGCCTGATCCAGTAGAATCTTGATGTTGACCTCGTTGTCAGAACAATCAACGCCAGCGGAATTATCAATGGAATCCGTGTTCAAGCGGCCACCACCGAGCGCGAACTCAATACGGGCGAGCTGGGTTAAGCCCAGGTTGGCGCCCTCGCCGATGACTTGGCAGCGCAGTTCGAAAGCATTGACGCGGATGGCGTCGTTGGCCCTGTCGCCAACGTCGGAGCGTCTTTCATGGGAGGCCTTGACGTAGGTGCCGATGCCGCCGAGCCACAACAGATCGACAGAGGCGGTCAAAATGGCGCTGATCAGTTCGTTGGGGGTCGCCTTGTCCTTGGCGATGGCGAAGCGTTTCTTGATCTCGGGGGTGAGCTTGATCGACTTTGCGCGCCGCTCGAACACGCCGCCGCCCCTGGAGATCAGTTTCGGGTTGTAATCGCTCCAGCTGGAGCGCGGCATTTCAAACAGACGCTTGCGTTCAGCGTAGCTTTTGGCGGCGTTTGGCTCAGGGTCAATGAAGATGTGCATGTGGTTAAACGCCGCCACCAATCTGATGTGCCCGGACAGCAACATGCCGTTGCCGAAGACATCGCCCGACATATCGCCAACGCCAATCACGGAAAAATCCTTCTCCTGAATGTTGACGTCAATTTCACGGAAATGACGTTTTACGGATTCCCAGGCGCCGCGCGCCGTAATTCCCATTTTTTTGTGGTCATAGCCGACGCTGCCGCCGGAAGCAAAAGCGTCGCCAAGCCAAAATCCGTAATCGCCGGATATGCTATTGGCGATATCAGAGAAGGTGGCGGTTCCTTTATCGGCGGCGACAACCAGATAGGGATCGTCGCCATCGTGCCGCACCACCTCTTTGGGCGGAATTATCTTTCCCCCTGAAAGGTTGTCGGTAATGTCCAGCAACCCGCGCATCAGAGTCTTGTAGCATTCAATTCCCTCATTGATTTGGGCTTCGCGGCCGCCTCCTTGCGGCGGCTGTTTAACGACGAAGCCGCCCTTTGAGCCAACCGGCACAATAACGGCGTTTTTCACCATCTGCGCCTTTAACAGACCAAGAATTTCCGTGCGAAAATCTTCGCGCCGGTCCGACCAGCGAATGCCGCCACGCGCCACTTTACCGCCACGCAAATGAATGGCCTCGACCTTGGGCGAATAAACAAAGACCTCCATCATCGGGCGCGGCAACGGCAATTCGTCTAATTTTCGGCTGTCGAGCTTGAAAGAAATGTAGGGCTTTGGCGACCCGTCGGGGGCCATCTGGAAAAAGTTCGTGCGCAACGTGGATTCCACAAGATTAATAAACCGGCGCAGGATGCGGTCCTCGTCAGCGCTAACCACCGCATCCAAACTCTTATAAAGTTTTCTTAGGATTTCCCTTGTCTGTTTGCCGGCAATCTTTTTACGGCCCGGGTCGAAACGGGCAAGAAACAAATCAACGATTAAACGCGTCAATCCCGGGTTGTTGGCCAGGGTCTGCTCCATGTAGGTCTGTGAAAAGGTAATGCCTGCTTGGCGTAGGTACTTGCAATAGGCCCTGAGAACCACCACCTCGCGCCACGCCAAACCAGCGCACATGACCAGGACGTTAAAGCCGTCGCTTTCCACCTCGCCCAGCCAAACGCGCTTGAATGTCTTCTTGAAATTATTACGGATGGCGTCAAGGTCAACGGCGCAGCCGCCCCCGGCCTCAAGCCCGAAATCATGAATCATCACCAAATCCATGCCGGGACGGACGGAATGAGGCCTCTCGTCCATCACCTTCAGGCCCATATTCTCCAGCATGGGCAGGATGTCGGACAGGGGAATGGCGCGCTTGGGGTTATAAACCTTGAGGAAAATCAGATTTTTCGGCGCATCCATGGGACGGTAAAGCCTCATGCCCAACTCACCGCTTTCAAGGACCTCTTCTACTTTGGAGATATCGATAACTACGGCCTTGGCGTCGAATCGCTCGGTATAGCCAAGGCGAAAGGCCTTTCGGTAGCGTTGATAAAGGGCTCGTCCCTTTTCTTCGCCGTAACTATTAATCATCGCATCCCTAAGGCGGTCAGACCACGAGCACGCCGCTTTAGTCAGTTGATTCTCAATTTCCTCGGCGTCGTAATCTGGGATATTTCCTGGCGTTGTCTGAACGACAACATGCAGCCTCGCCAACATCGTTTCGCCAAGCTGGGCATAATGAGCCGATACTTGGCCGGCGAAGGCGTTTTCCAGGATTTTCTGAAAGCGACGCCGGAGCGCCGTGGTGTAATCGTCACGTGGCGAATAAATGACGCAGGAAATAAATCGCTCGAATTCATCGCGGCGAATAAAGAGAGCCACCCGCTGCCGGTCCTGAAGATGCAAAATGCCCAAACATGTCTGAAGCAAATATTCCTCCGAAACCTGGAACAGTTCATCGCGAGGAAATGTCGTCAATATATTCAGAAGCGCTTTGCCGTCGTGGCTGGCCTTTACGAAGCCGGCGCGCTTAAAGGTATTTTCCAGTTTTTGCTTCAAAAGCGGGATGTTCCAGGGGCTAAGACTATAAGCGACCGATGTGAACAGGCCGACGAAAAGACGCAATCCAACCACCTTGCCTTTGGCGTTAAAAAGCTTGATGCCGATGACGTCCATGTGAACCGGGCGATGGACGCTGGAAAGAACATTGGCCTTGAGGATCATCAAAAGTTTTGGCTTGTTTACGAAGGCGCGGACTTCCGGCGACATGGAGGCGAGATTCCGGAGCTCCATCAACACTGTGAAATCAGGAACCCTAAGAACGCCAAGACCGGAACCCTTGGCGATCGAGACGGTCGCCTTGGCGCCAGAGCCACTAAAGACATAATCACGGTATCCGAGTAGCGTGAAATGATTGTCGAGAACCCAGCTAAGAAAATCTCGCGTTTCACTTAATTCCGCAGAGGAAATATTCTCCGGCGACATGTCCAAGCCATCAATGATCCCGGCCAATTTATTCCGCATGCCCCCCCAGTCTTCAACGGCCGTACGCACGTCGCCAAGCACCTTCACAAGGCCGGCATGTATCTCACCCAAACGTTTTCCCGATTGTCTGGTGATTTCAATGTGCATAAACGATTCATTGTTTGTCACTTCCGGGGATTTCCCCGGCTCCACGGCTTCAATTCGCTTGTGGCCCTTGCCCCGGCGGACATTGTAGATCGGGTGGATGACCAAATGGACCGTAAGGCCCTGGCGATTCAGTTCGGTGGTTATGGAATCCACCAGAAACGGCATATCGTCGTTGATGACTTCGATTATTGTGTGAGCGGACGTCCAGCCGCTTTTCTCCAAGCTTGGATTAAAAACGCGGAGTTTAGTTGTGCCCGGAGAACGGCTGGCGCCAAATTTCCAGAGCGACAGCGCGGCGTTGAACAGTTCGGCGGGGGTGCTTTTAAGAATATCCCGGAGGGAAACAAATTTATAATATTGTTTGACGAATCGTATAAAATCCGTGACGGCTGGGCCTTTAAGGTTTTTGCGGCTTTCGCGCACAACCTTTTCAATAAGTTTGTTTTTATTGTCTTCAACCCCTTTAAGCATTAGGTCGCTCCCTCGCCAGATAAGGCTTCCAAAAAAAATTTGTGCCGGCCATCTAAATACTTGAGAACCACAAAAATTTCATAAAATAATAAATCATATTGTTATCTTTTACATATTTTGCAAATCATCATGAGGTAAGCCACGATTCTTATTTAAGTGGAGGGCGAGGCCTTGCAAAATAGTGACATAGGATCTCAGGATGTTGCGTCAACGGCTTTTCAAGATAATTGATTGCTCGCACGCGCCGCCCTTAGCTTCCCCGAATCTGGGCGCCTGTCGCACCAATGCGCATCACACACGACCTTCACAGGTTATGTCCAGAATCTTCTGCAAACACGGCAACTCCAATTTACTGAAGATTCTGGACATAACTTGTGAATCGTGCAATACCTATTAGTTAATAAAGAGTGAAGATTGCCGACCTCCAAGAACTACAGAAATGCTGCATTTATAGGCATGTTTTATTTATTGGCGCGAAAATAGGCATATTTTTTGGGGTGTGACAGACTTTCGCTATATTCAGAGCAGCTGTTAAGTAACTGAAAAGCCATCCAAAACTAGCTGTTCCTGACGAGGTGAGCTGAATTGGCCCGTAATTTGCTGTTTGGGTCTGGTGCAACAGCAACTCCATAGTTGGAGATATCCATGAAGATCAAATTCTCTTTGAACGTCGGCGCAGGCTTACTGGTCGGCGCTACCCTTATGTTCAGTGTCGGGACAACGGACATCTCATCTCTGGCCGCCGCCGAGGGGGATGCGCCTAAAGACGACCTCATCCCCGGTGACTTCTCCGCCAACGTTGCCCTGACCACGGACTATACGTTCCGTGGCATCTCTCAGACTTCGGAGATACCAGCCATCCAGGGCGGGCTGGATTACGATCTCTCGTTCTCCGACGCTATAGGTTTTAACCTTGGCGCCTGGGGCTCCAACGTTAACTTCAACGATGAAGACCAGGCGCAGGTGGAAATCGATTATTACGGTGGTTTTAGCGGCAAGCTCAGCGATATCGACTGGTCGGCCGGCGTAATCTACTACTCCTATCCGGGCGCTGCCGGCTCTCTGAGCTACGATTACCTTGAGTCGACAATTGGTCTGGAGTACGCATTTACAGACTGGCTGTCTGCTTCCGTCGGTTACAACTACTCGCCCGATTACTTCGGCGACAGCGGCCCCTTCCACTACCCGAACGGCGGCCTCACGCTCTCCGGCCCCGGGCGATTCAGTCCAACGCTCACCGCCACCGCCGGCTACAGCGCCATCCAGGACAACACAGCGTGGGGGACTCCCAACTACTGGGACTGGTCGGTCGGCGCATCGGTTACAGTCGAGGGCTTTGACCTCGGCGTCACCTACGTAGACACCAACCTCAGCAAGACCGAGTGTGGCAGCGAAAACTGCAAATCCCGTGGCGTCTTTACCGTGTCGCGGTCGTTCTGAATCGTCAAGGCGGGGAGGGCCGGCGGCGGGCTTTCTCCTTGCCGTCAATTCCTCTAATGGAGAGTAGCTGCGAGGCGAAGTGTTCTCGGTCTACGATTATAGAGGCGGGCGGCAAGCGTTGCGAAGCCACCTCCTGAATTTCATAGTCTCCTGTTTTTTCAAGGCGCCTATTTGCTAGTCTCTTGAAAAACTGGAGCGGGCGATGGGATTCGAACCCACGACTTCAACCTTGGCAAGGTTGCGCTCTACCCCTGAGCTACGCCCGCGAAACCATAAATGCTTTAAGGCGCCGTGGATGATAAGGCAAGGGTATCTGTTTGCAGGCGCATTCTTACAAGTTATATTGAGCATGTTTTATCTAGACCTTGCGGCGACTATCATCCATTTTTTTTCTTGAAATAGACCGCCCCCTCAGCCCAAATGAATCAATGGAGACCATCATGAACGAACGTAAAGTTGATTCCCGGCTTCTTGAAATCCTGGTCTGCCCCCTAACAAAGGGGCCGTTGCGCTACGATGAAAAGGCCCAGGAATTGATAAGTGAACAAGCGCAGCTCGCCTATCCCATCCGTGACGGCATCCCTATAATGCTGGTAGATGAAGCGCGCAATCTTGATGGCTAAGGAAAACAACAAAAATGAACAGCTTTCAGGCCTTTCGCCACAAGCCCACCGAGATACGTCTTAAAAAAGAAGAAAGGGCGCTTGAAGTCGACTTCAATGACGGCAAAAGTTTTCACCTGCCAGCAGAAATGCTGCGCGTTGAAAGCCCATCCGCCGAGGTGCAGGGCCATAGCCCCGATCAAAAGAAAATCGTCGCCGGTCGTCGCCACGTTGGAATCCTCGCAGTTGAACCAGTGGGTAATTATGCTGTCCGCATTAAATTTGATGATCGTCACGAGTCTGGAATTTATACGTGGGAATTTCTTTACGACTTCGGCGTCCGCCAAAACGAAATCTGGAGCAACTACCTCAAGGAATTGGAATCCCAGGGTTTGAGTCGCGACCCTTAATAATGGCCTAAAATATAGGCAATTTATTTTTTTGACTGTTTTTTAGGCGACTCCTGCCTTGTTTTGCTGCTGCAATAACATTGCTTTTTCCATACAACTTATTGATTTATCAGGTTTTTTCCTGGCCAATTATTTTTGGCATAGTTCTTGTATGTTTATTTAGATGTCCGCCGCCGCTTCAGGTCAAGGCGGCGCAACGGGAATAAGGAGGAAATAGGGTGAAGCTGATCATGGCGATTATAAAGCCTTTCAAGCTCGACGAAGTGCGCGAGGCCTTAACGCCGCTTGGCATTCAGGGAATGACCGTAAGCGAGGTTAAGGGCTTCGGAAGGCAAAAAGGGCAAACGGAAATTTACCGCGGCGCCGAATATGAAGTGAATTTCCTTCCAAAGGTGAAAATCGAGCTCGTGGTCGGAAACGACCAGTTGGAAAGAGTTGTCGAAGCCATCAAGACATCAGCCCATACGGGCAAAATTGGCGATGGCAAGATTTTCGTCAGCGATATCGAATCGGCTGTCCGCATTCGCACCGGCGAAACCGGCAGCGAAGCCCTTTAGGAGGGAAAAATTATGGGGAATGCAAAAAAATTCTTTGTTACTTCAGCTGTTTCCATGGCGATGTTTCTCAGCAGCGCCGGCATGGCTTTCGCCGAAGAAGCGAAACTTGATTCGGGTGACACCGCTTGGATGCTGACATCGACGGCGCTTGTGTTGATGATGACAATTCCCGGTCTGGCCATGTTCTACGGCGGTATGGTGCGCAAGAAGAACGTTTTGTCGATGGCCATGCAAAACTTCGCAACCGCCTGCCTGATGACCGTGCTGTGGATGGCTATCGGCTACTCCCTGGCCTTCACTGACGGCGGCGACCTCAACGCCTTTGTCGGCGGCGTGGATCAAGCTTTCTTGCGCGGCATCGGGCTTAATTCTCTTTCTGGAACGATTCCTGAATCGGTTTTCATGACCTTCCAGATGACCTTCGCCATCATCACCCCGGCGCTCATTATTGGTTCTTTGGTCGAACGCATGAAGTTTTCCGCCATGCTCTGGTTTCTCGGCCTCTGGTCGCTGCTGGTCTACGCGCCGATTGCGCATATGGTTTGGGGAGGCGGCTGGTTGATGGGCGACGGGGTACAGGACTTCGCCGGCGGCACGGTGGTGCATATCAACGCCGGTATCGCCGGACTCATCGCCGCCCTGATGCTGGGCAGGCGTAAAGGTCTGGGCACCCAACCCATGCCCCCGGTAAATCTGGCCTACACCATGATCGGCGCCGCCCTGCTCTGGGTCGGTTGGTTTGGATTCAATGCGGGTTCGGCACTCGCTGCCAACGGCACGGCCGGCATGGCCATGGCTGTAACTCAGATCGCCACGGGGGTTGCCGCACTGGCCTGGATGGGGATCGAATGGGCCGTACGCGGCAAGCCAACCCTACTCGGCATGAGTTCGGGCGCCGTTGCTGGGCTGGTCGCCATCACTCCCGCAGCCGGGTTTGTAGGTATGCCAGGCGCCTTCGTGATCGGCCTGGTCGCCGGGCTAGCTTGTTTCTGGACCGCAGTTTACATGAAGCCTCTGTTAGGCTATGACGATGCGCTGGATGCCTTTGGCGTCCATGCTGTCGGCGGTACCATCGGGGCCTTACTGACCGGGATATTTTCTGCAGTCATCCTCGGCGGGGTGGGACTCAGCACCCATGCCGGCCACAGTATTCTCGTACAACTGTGGATCCAGGCTAAGGGGGTGGGATTCACCATCGTCTACGACGCAATCGTCACGTTTATCATCCTCAAAGTGCTGGACTGGGCCATGGGTCTGCGGGTGTCCGAGGATGACGAATCCGAAGGCCTCGACATCGCTCTCCACGGTGAGCAGTTGTATGAGTAAAAGCTCCGACATCGCACTGCCCATCAGGACAATGTGAGTCTTTCTCCCGCTCCAACAGGCTCCGACTGCCCGGCTATCATGCCGCCGCACCGGAGCCTGTTTTTGTCAGCTGCCCGGATACAGCACCACCGGCACCCCCTGCAACTGCAGTACTTGGTCAACACGGTACGTGATGCCCCCCACCACACAAAAACGGCACTGTCGCAATCATGGGGCCGCCTGTCGCCCCAAGGGAATCATCACCCATGTCCGGCATCTCAATCTGAGGTATCCACGGCTCGCCTAAGCGAGCTAACGCAAGAGGCTTCCCAGAGATTGACTGCCCTGCCTACGTCTGCAAAATGGCAGCGAGCTAGGAGCTTGTCGGGCTTGGGGGAGCGTAGCGAGGCGGATGAAATCGAGGCCGGTT
>ENA-ORDP01001211-ORDP01001211.1-marine-sediment-metagenome-genome-assembly--contig:-NODE-1211-length-14620-cov-3.351253_pt1 | contig 14620 bp, 17 predicted proteins | sample MGYA00248627_ERZ508539 | MGnify/ENA primary metagenome ERZ508539 (study PRJEB26208, sample SAMN05571518) | marine sediment metagenome | biome: deep sea; feature: Hydrothermal vent; material...
CTGGATTATCTGCTGACTGTTTTCGCGCAAGTTCCATGTCAAAATCCATATGAGTGTTGAGTGACTTTTCTGCAAAAAACCATCGCACCACATCAATGCCTAGCTCATCTACTAAATCTTCAAGAAGTACGGCTGTGCCGGCACGCTTGCTCATCTTTTTTCGTTCACCTCCTTCTTTTAGCGACACAAGCTGTGTTATAAATATTTGAAACTCACCTTTCCACTTGAGCATTTTTTTTACGGCCTGCATTCTTTTTACATGACCGTGATGGTCAGCCCCCCATACATCTATAACTTTGTCATAGCCTTTCGAAAATTTTTCATCATGATACGAAATATCAGAAATAAAATAACTCTTTGTTCCGTCGCTACGCAAAACTACACTGTCTTTATCATCGCCATATTCACTAGTCTTAAGCCATAGCGCGTCTCCTTCTCCGTCTTTTTTTTCTATAAAACCCTCCAGCTTCTCCAACATGTTATCGTTTACTCCTGTCGCACGTAGTTTCTTATCTTCCGAATACCAAACATCAAATTTTATACCAAGCTTTTCTTCAATAAACTCTCTGTTGTATTCCTGAATTTTCTCACCAAGCAGAAAACCTGCCTCTGCTTCACTTTTTCCTGAGAAATCTATGCTCTTAATCATTTTTTGTAAATGCTCTGTTTTATATTGTTCGCCTTTTCCAAGCGCAGTTTTACCAAGCTCGCCTATTTGTGTACTTTCTTGTGAGTCGTTGATATAAAACTCGCGAACCACTTCTGCCCCAGAAAATTCCAAAACATTCGCTAAAATATCCCCATAAAATCCCCCTCGCCCGTGACCAATATGCAAGTCGCCAGTTGGATTTGCAGAGATAAATTCGATGTGTATTTTTTTACCAGTAAGTGCTCCTTCATTTTTTTCTTTAGACAACTCTTTTTCTATTGCCTCGCTAGTTAAGAATATATTTACAAACCCGGGACCCGCGATTGAGGTCTTATTTATAATTTTTTCTTCCTTTAACTTTTCTGTTATTGTCTCTGCTAATTCTTGTGGGCTCTTGCCTGCTTCTTTGCTTGTAACAAGAGCAATGTTCGTAGCATAGTCACCATTGAGAGAGTCCGCTGGACGCTCCACAGTAAAAGAAGTGTCGGTCAACCCAAGCTCTTTAGATATTTTCTGTATTAAATTTTCCAAGTCGTGTTTTATCATACTATTTTCCTGTACTACCGAAACCGCCCTCTCCTCTTGATGAGTCAGTTAGCTCGTCTACTTGTAATATGATTGGACTTTCTATTTTTTGAATAAGTATTTGCGCAACTTTATCACCTTTCTCAAGCGTATAAGCTTTGTCAGAAATATTTGTCATAGCAACAAATATTTCTCCACGATACCCTGCATCAATCACTCCTGCAATAATTGTAAGTCCATGGCTAATAGCAAGGCCACTTTTATCCCACACAAGCCCTGCGTACCCTTCTGGAATTTCCATAGCAATTCCTGTTGGTATTACTATATGTTTACCTGATCTAAGTATAACTTTTTCTGAGGCGAATATATCCATTCCCGCATCTCCTTTGTGAGCATGCTCAGGTACTTTACTTTCTTCCGTTAATTTTCTAATTTTTACACTCAACATAAGGCTATTCTAGCATAAGCTCTAATGCAAAAGAAAAGCTTGCATTTTCACCGCTGATAGGTATTCTAGGCTTAGATTCTTTTGACAACTGGAGCAATATAAAATGAAGCTATTTGAAGAACGTACCCCTGATACACAATATCGAGATCGACTTCTTTTAATACGCTCAAAGGGAGAGCTTGTTGGTAAAACCCCACAGGGAGTGGGTGCACTCACTTTGTTTGGTGAGTTGCCACCAATGGTTTTTGATATGAGCAGCGACACTGGAAACGGAATTCCCATGATAACAGAGCGCGACATAAGTGGGTTCTGGAAGCAATCGATTGACGAGATATTCTCATTCATAAGAGGTGTCCGTACAAACAAGGAGCTCAAAAAAAATGGATGTCACTTCTGGGGACCGTGGGTAACAAAAGATAAGTGTGCTAAGCGCGGGCTTAAAGAGGGCGATCTTGGCCCTGGTTCATATGGTGCTGCATTCCATGACTTTCCTACCGCTGAAGGTGAACCGTTTAACCAATTCGCTTTCATATTGCAACAGATACTGGAGCGTCCGGAGTTACGTACTCATTTCATATCACCATGGATACCTCAGTACGCAGTGCGTGTTACAGGTCGTACACAAAAAGTAGTGGTCTGTACCTGTCATGGATGGATTCATATCCGTATCATGAATGGTAAAGCTCACCTACACATGTTCCAGCGTTCAGCAGATATGCCAATCGGTGTTCCTTCAAACATGATTCAGTATGCGGCGCTCTTGCTTGCACTGGCTCATGTTACTGGATATAAGGTCGGAAAATATTGCCATTCCTTTTCCGATGCACATATCTACAAAGATCAGCTAGTGTGTGTTGATGAAATGCTCTCTAGAGAGCCCCGGCAGCTTCCAACTCTATCCATCGCCAAAGATGCTCCGAGTGATTTATTCTCGTTTAGAAGCGAGCATTTTGTCCTTTCAGACTACAATCCACATCCGGTAATAAAGGATATACCGGTAGGAATTTAAGTCTCACATAAATTGTCGTCTGTTTTCACAGACGGCAATTTTATTGACAGAATATTAAAAATTGATAGCCTATGAAAGGATACTATATTTTGTGGAGATATTTATGAACGATAAAAAACAGGTAAATCTCCACCATGCTCGTGGAGAAGACCAAGCTAATGTATTAAAAAAGATTCTGCAAGATGGAGTATGTCCATTTTGTAGAGAACATCTTTTTAAATACCACACTCGTCCAATCTTAAAAGAAAGTACATGGTGGATGTTAACAGAAAATTTTGTTCCTTATGATGGTGCGCGTATCCACTTGCTCGCAATCTGCACAAAACACGTGGAGACAATAACCGAGCTTCCTATGGAAGCACATGCCGAACTGCTTTCTTTGTTCTCTGACTTTGTACAAGAGCAGAGCATAAAAGGCGGTACTATTGTGTATCGGTTTGGAGACATGGATATGACTGGCTCAACAGTACAACATTTACACGCACAGATGATTGTCGGTGGCTCACGAAAAGAAAGTCCTGAAAAAATACGCACAAAGATTGGCTATAAATATATTTCTAAATAGCTAGCCCACAAAAAACACCCCTGACAATCCTTGTCAGGGGCTTTTTTCTACATGAACAATCTCTATTTTAGCGTCTTTTAATGTATCTTCTCCGTCAAGAACAGCATACCCATCACGATAATAGAGCTTACTTACACCAGCAAGCATAATTCCGTGAGCACATCGTGGACATGGAAATGTAGTTGTATATAGACGAGCACCTTCAAGAGAAATATCTTTTCGGCGCGCAGCTTCACAAATAAGCTTCTCTTCCGCATGTCCTGCTGTGGTGATATCAATATTGATACCTCGTTTAAAATTACTACGAGGATCACCCACAATACACGAACTTTGTTCATTTGGAATATGCACATTGCGAGCAACCAAGACCACTTCATCCTTAATTGTTGCAACAGCTCCAACTTGAATCCAACAGTCAAAGCTTTTCTTTGCCTCTTCCTCCGCACGATACATCATTTCGTAGTCTAACGCACGAAGTGATATTGACCGATCAGGGCTTACTGGACGCTTCGTTGCAGAGTTATCTCTGTGCCAACGCAGGAAAATATCAATAAACTCCACATTTTTGTAATGGAGATATTTCTCTGCTATTCCTACAGAAATTTCCTCCCTGGGCATAACCACTTCTATATCGTCTCTAGTGTTGATTAACGAAAGTTCTGCCTTAGACAAAACTCGCACATCTGCAAAAAGATCTAGGGCTCGTATCATAGAACATATCTCTTCCGGCTCCAGTGCGCGAAGATCTTTACGGTAAATATGATCCCACTCCGCTATCAGCTCTGGTCCGATAACAAAAACTTGCGACACGTCCCTGCATTGCTTAAAAAGGTTGATGTACCCTTTATGAATTACCGGCGCATACAAAATAAGTATTTTCATGACGCCATCTCCTCTAAATCTTTAAGGAGTAATTCTACCTTACTCCTTACTTTCGTTAAAAGGGCGATCTGAATCTTTCGCAATTTTGCAGATGTACTTGTTTCTGCTTGTGACTCAATAACCACGATACTTCCACAAAACTCTTTAAGGGCACTGATGTCTTCCTCTGAATAGCCAGTTCGTTCTGAGATTATAAGCACATCAGGTTGTACTGTTTTTATTAAATGCCATTTCTTATCATCGGCATTTTTAATTAAAACAGTATTAACATACTGCAGATGAGCTAAACTCTCGATCCTCTCTTCTTGCGGAACCACTGGCTTATACTCACCCTTTTTTGCACGAATACGTTCATCGCTTTCAACACCAACCACGAGAAAATCTCCCTGCTCTCGAGCGAGCCTTAAATACCTATCGTGTCCAATATGTTTAAAGTCCCATGAGCCACTCGTAAGAACTACTTTACTCCCTAGGGTTTTTACAGCTTTTACTCTCCTCTCTAGTTCATTATATGAATCCACAATTTTATCTTGTGGATCACAAAGACCAGTAACAATTCCATTTAATTGCATCCTAAGAACCTCTCTTTTTTCAATGAATCTACTACCTTTATACCCCACACCACATATGCAAGTAAAGCCCTGCATGACTTACACCACCGCAGGGCTTTTTTGTCTAATTTTAGAGGAAATAAAGGATCCTCGCAGCAAGCTGACGAGGTATTCGTTGAACTCGCTTCGCTCATACTGTCCCGATGCAAGCATCGGGGTATTGACCCTTTGTTAGCTCCTCGGCTCGGAAGCACAAAAGCTGCGCTTTTGTGCTTCGCTCGCTCTACGTCGCTAATAAAATTTAATTTAGCTCTATTAACATCAGTCACTAAAAAACCCGCGACAAATGTCGCGGGTTTTTCTTATTTTTTTAACAGAAATTTATATTACTTCACTTTAATATTTCCTTATTAATGAAACCCATACTCACCATATTGTTAAAAACTCTACTTATTTACATTCACCAAAAACCCTACATTACTCCAGTATACTGGAGTAATGTAGGGTACGAAGTCAATACTATTTCTTAAAAAGACTTGCGGGACTTGTGCCATAGCGTGGTAATGGCTTGAAAAGATTTTCTATATAACGCTGTAGTGGTCCTTTGTTTAATACTTTAGAAAGCTTGCTGGTATTCGAAAATTTTCCGTTTTTAAGTTTAATTTGAAACTTAGCGGTAGTTGTTTCACTTAATTGAAGTACTTTGCCCACTCTATATGGACTTGTACCTTGTGACAACATAGAAACTGCAGCTAAACGTTTACCAAGCATAATTTTTTCAGTTGGAGTCAATAGCTCACCAAAAGCAGCTTGTTGTTGTTTTTTAGAAATACTTCTATCGCTTACCGCAGAAAATAAAAGTTTATATATTTTCTCTAAAACCTGCTTATTGACCTTTCTTGGTGAAATATGTGGCATATATTATTGTCTTGACTAACAAATAACAAAAGCTTATATACTCCAGTATACTGGAGTATATAGGAAATATCAATTCCATTGCCAATGTACACATCCCAAACAAAAACTACCGCTTAAGAATGCGATAGTTTTTGTTATTCTGTTCGCTTGCGCTTACTTTACTTCCACAGCTCTGCACTTGAGTAAATATTCGCTTACACTTATTTTACCTCTACGCCCATGCTTCGTGCTGTTCCTGCGATAATTTTTGATGCTTGATCAAGATCGTTTGCATTCAAGTCTGCCATTTTCCTTTCTGCAATTTCTCGTACTTGTGCTTTTGTAACCGAACCTGCTTTTGTAACAAGATTTTTTCCTGCCCCCTTTTTAATTCCAGCAGCTTTCATTAACAAACTAGAAGCTGGTGGAGTCTTTAGTACGAAATCAAAACTTCGATCTTCATATACAGAAATAACAACGGGGATAATATCTCCCATCATTTCTTTTGTTGCATCGTTAAATCGGTTTACAAAGTCTCCGATGTTTACACCTGCCTGCCCAAGAGCTGGACCTAGTGGTGGTGCAGGGTTTGCTTTTCCAGCATCAACAATAACTTTTACTATTTTTTCTACTTTTTTTGCCATGTTTTTATTTGAATTATGAATTATGACGAAACGTTATCATTTCAAGATATTTTTGTAAAGCTTCTTTGTTCTTGCTTCGGTATTCCTGCTTCGGAACTAGATTTTCTTCAGCTGAAGAAAATCTAGTTCTACTGGTGTTTCACGGCCAAACATAGATACCAGTACTTTTACGCGACCCCGATCTTCGTCAACTTCGCTAATCTTACCTTCAAGCTCCTTAAATGGCCCGTCAATAATAGTAACTGAGTCAGCAACAACAAAGTCAATCTTATGTTTAATTGTGTCAGACTGCATTCGTCCAAAGAATGCATCTACTTCATCTTTCTTAAGTGGCACTGGATGTATACCAGAACCAACAAAACCTGTAACACGAGGCGTATTACGTACTACATACCATGAGTCATCAGTTACTATCATGTCCACAAGAACATACCCAGGATAAATCTTCTCCTCAACCTCAGTACGCTTGCCTCCTTTTATTTTTATTTTCTTTTCTGTTGGCACAACAACACCAAAAATCCTATCCTCCATACCAAGAGAATCGATGCGCTGTTGCAAGTTGCGCTTTACTGCATTTTCATATCCAACATAAGTATGAATTGCATACCAATTACGCTCTGCTTCAAGTTCTTGTTTTGCCATAATATAATATTTGATAATTTCCTAAATAATATTCTCAAGGATAACAGCAAAAATTCTATCAAAAATACCTAGAAGCACTGCAGTAAATATAGATAGTACCACTACAATAATGGTAAAAAATATTGTTTGTTTGCGAGTAGGCCAACTAACATGCTTCAGTTCTCCTTTTGTTTCTTTTAAATAGCTTATTAAACTCATGTAATAGATTTTTAACGAATAATAATGAGTGTAAAAATCATTACCCGGTGAAATCCTGCGGAGCAGGACCCAGCCCACTTGTGGGCTGGGTATTTCACTCGGGTGGGGAAAATATGTTCTCTAGCGTTCACTATTTTCTCCCAAATTAAAAAGCCCTCTCGGGCGTTATTTATATAGGAGAATACTACCTTTAAATACAAAAAAAGTCAACAGAAAAAATATCCGCAAATCTAAGTAACTAATACAAGGCTATTGTGATGTGCAAAATTATATATATCTTAATTTCCAGTTTTTGCCAAAACTTCTTCAACTTGCTTTATGATATTTTCAACGCTAAATTCTGCTTTTATTATATATCCTTTTACCCCAAGAGTTACTGCTTTACTCATCTGTTCTATATCAGAAACTTGAGTGCCTATAATTATTGGCGTGTCTATGAAACGCGAGTCTTCGCGAAGTTTTTCTAAAAACTCTATACCACCCATTTTTGGCATAACTATATCAAGAAGAATTAGTGCTGGAAAAATTTCTTGTGCAACCTTAAGCCCCTCTTCGCCATCAAATGCAACCGTTACATCATACATATCTCCTTTTTTTGCAAGTATGCCGTCTTTGATAACCTTGCTCAGAACACGGTCATCGTCAACTATTAGAATTTTTTGTTTATCTGTTTCTGTCATATATTATTTTAAAATTAACTTATAGGTATTGTAAAATAAACACTAGTACCTTCATCCTCTATGGAAGCAACTCCAATAAGCCCACCGTGTGCTTCTATTATACCTTTTGAAATTACTAAACCAAGTCCCGACCCCTTAACTCCGTCGCGCATACTGGAAGAAAACTGTTGGAATTTATTGAAAAGCTGAGACTGTTTTTCTTTTGGAATACCAATACCATTATCAGTAACAACTACGCATATAGCATCTGGGCTATTAGCAAATTCTCGAACCTGTTTTTCAATATGCCAAACAACACCAGATTTTTTTCCTTCGCTCAGTATATCCCCCCCAGCTTTGTGTAAAAATGTCTGTACATATACCTTCCCTCCTGAATTAGTAAATTTAATTGCATTAGAAAGGAGGTTGGAAACCACTTGCTCTATACGCCTTTGGTCAATATCAGCTTTCTTTGTAATTTCTATATCTAAGGTTTTGATTAGCTCTATTTTAGCATCGCGTGCTATGGTGTCAAAAAATTTCAATTTCTCGTCTAATAACTCTATGATATTAGAGGAGGCTTTAGAAACCTGAAATTTTCCTGATTCAAGTTTTGCAACATCAAGAAGATCATTCACAAGATCAAGCATCCCCGAAGAACTCTCTCGTATCATACCTATATACTCGAGACTCTTTTCTTTATTGTTAATAGTATCTTCATCTGTTTGTAGAAACTCTCCCATTTTTTTAATACCATCCAATGGTGTGCGAAGTTCGTGCACAATCATAGAGGTAAAATCTTCTCGCATACGCTCTGTCTCTTTTTCATGAGTAATATCGTGGAAAAGAACAACACCACCGAGTGTTACACTTTTCCCTCCATCGCTCCTCTTAACAGGCGACGCAAGCACTTGAAAGTGCCCCTCATTTAATAATACATCGTCCACAGAAATAATCTTATCAAATTTTATACTCTCCTCCAGTTTGCCTCGAAAATCATATTTTCCACTAAGGGCACTCATTATGTCAAAAACTGACATTGTTTCTTTGTTTTCAAGTCCTAGAATGTTTTTTGCGGCTGGGTTTATCACAAGTATTCGAAAGTCATTATCTGTCATAACAACTCCTTCAGCCATACTCTCAACCATAGCATCTAGCTTCTGTTGTTCTGTTTCAATAACCTCTTCAAGACGAGCGACAGCAAGAGATGCTTGATTCACAATTTTATAAAGAAGATTCATTTCTGCCTCTTTATATAAGCCTTTTTCCGTATGTGCTATAGTCAATACACCAACAACCTTATCGTGAATAACAAGTGGTATATTAAAATATGATTTAACTGTTTTTATTTCTTCGTCTTCTACGGCTAATGCTCCTGTGATTGTTTCTTCTATAGACATGCTTGCTACGTCTACACTTAATAGTGCAGTTAGAGATTCCATCATGCGTGTTTTCACATCAGCAACAAATTTCTTTGATACTGATTTTTCAAGATCAAGCTTAAACACCACTTCTCCTTGTTCGATCAACATATATGATGCGGTGCTGTATTCTATGAACTGATTTAATGAACCTATTATAACATCTGCAATTTTTTCTATGTTTAGAGAATAACTAATTCTGTCTCCAACCTCTTTTAAAATTGTCAGTTCATACATTTTTCTATGCACTTCTTCATTTCGCGCTTCAATCTCACTTGTTCGCTTCTTATCTTTAAGGTAAAAAAACCCTCCAGACAGAAGAGTAGTTATGATTATAGATATAGGGATAATATAGAACTGCATGCCAATATTGTTAATATTTTTAAGCCCAATGCTAAGAAAATATTCTACAACATTGAGCACCCAGCCCCAGTTTTGAATTGTAGAAGTTTCTAATTTGCAAAACTAGGGCTGGGTAAAGTTTTGCAACCAAACTTGAGAATTCAATTGTGTTCAATTCTCAAGTTTGGGCAAAACACTTATTTTTCGAGCTGTTCTTTTATTAGCGGATATTTTACAAAAATGGAACCAAGTGCATTTTTGACAATCTGACCTGACAACTCAACGTACTGGTCAATAAGAGCCTGCAACGATTCGTGTGGTTCACCTTCAATATTAGTAACTTCTCCTTCGTCAGTAACCTTAAGCCCGCTCACTCCGCGCGCCTTAAGCACTGCAATTTGTGGTCCCAAAATTACAACTTGTTTTTTTATTATCTCGGTAATGATTGATTTGTATTGGTCTTTGTCTTCCATAATGTTTACGGCCTAACATACTAACTATCTCCGCTTATAGCTTTTGATAGTCGTTGTGCAGCAATAGCAATTAAAATAAACCCTGCAATGAAAAACACATCATTAACAGTCTCTATAAGAACGGCTCTGTCACTAGAAAGAAATATAAAAGAACTTACATTATCTGCTGTATATCCAATCAATATGAGAAACATACCGGCTGACATATATGAAAGCGCGTTTCCAAATACTCCACCCTTCATTTTTTTAGAAATACTGAATACTAAAAAGCTCGTTACTAATCCAACAAGAAGCGCACTAACCAGTGCATACGAATTAAGTATAAGAAATACACCTCCCGAGCCATCCACCATAAGTGATAATGAAGAAAATAATTCTGCTGACATATTATTTAATAGGTATTTATACCTTTATTTAAGTTTACCATGTACTTAACTACTTTTGGCTAAACATATCCACAATATCGATAGGATTACCCCCTACCCAAAAGCTCTCTGGTTTCCTTTTTATACTTTTCAACTGCAGGCTGGTCAAAAGCATTTATTCCTAGTAACTCTGCAAGGTACATGGTTTCAAACATTTTAAACTGCAGAAATTCGCCAATAGCATGCTCGTTAACTTCTGAAAGCTTTATTTCAACAAAAGGAATATCATTCGCTTTATATGCATTTTTTACACCCCCCAATATTGCGCTCATAATTTCCGCAAAACTCTTTCCCTCAATGTCTGGCACGAGCCCAGTAAAAGATACTTCCTTTGATACACGCATATTTTCACTCTCTGGAGCATAGATAAACTGAGTAAGCTTATCGTGTGGTCCGCCTAAATATAATTGTGCCATAGAGTGCAGATCTGTTGAGCCAATCGCTACTGTAGGTGTTATCCCTTCATTAACCTCATTGCTTTCTTTGTCATGCTCCTTTCCAATACTTTCTCCCATTAATTGCCTACACCACTTGCCTACTGATTCTAGTTCTGCGTTAAAGAAAAAAGTATTGTTTATTGCAATACCATTTTTCTTATGCAGAAAAATTATAGATGCAGATAGAACAGCTGGGTTGTCGTCTTGCAAACTAACACACCACGTACGCATAGAGCGTGCGCCTTCAAGCAAGTTACTTATATTTATACCCGCAAGAGCCAGCGGGAAAAGTCCCACTGCAGAAAATACTGAAAATCGACCGCCTACTTTACTGGGAATTACCAATCTTTCCATTCCTCGTTCTTCTGCCATATTCCAAAGCAGAGAACCATCATCGGTAGTAAAAACAACCCTACCGCCTGCGCTATCACCAAAATGTTTTTTTAAACTTTCAAAAATAATCTCAAAGTTTACAATTGATTCTGTTGTTGTACCAGACTTAGTAATAACATTAAGAACTATTTCTTCGGGTACTTCTATTTGTGAAATAATATTCTGTACTTCCGATATAAGTCCGTGGTTTAGTGTATCAACAAAAATTATTTTCGGTCTACGTATTTTATTGTATACATCTGCCTGCCCAAATACCCCTTCATATATAGCTTTTGTGCCAAGATTTGACCCTCCAATACCCACAACAATTATATATAAAAGTTTATCGGTTTTTAGCCTAGCTACAAGAGAATTGACTCTATCTGAAATTTCACCATCTATACTTAGGTTTATTGATGCTTCGTCAGCATCATATCCTCCAGACTCTGCAACGGTATTCACTCGTTCCCTGTACCCATCTAGATTTTTTATTGTTTTTTTTAAGTCTTCTGAAGAAATGCCAGAATCTTTATGTAAAAATTCAAATTTATTCATTGTTAATTTTATCTAGTGATAAGAGCTAATATTTCCATAACTATTTTTTAGGGATAATAAAAAGGGCAATTAAGTATATAAAAACACCCGGCAAGACGCCAGTAATGATAACTAAAATAATAAATGCAACTCTTAAGATAACAGGGTCTACTCCAAAATGTTCCCCGAGACCTCCCAATATACCAGCGACAATTCTATTTTTATCACTTCTGTAAAGTTTCTTCATAAATTACGTAATAGGGGCTAATGTGAGCTCTGCTATTTTAATAAGTAAAACAGATGTCGTAAGCGCATAAATAAAGTGATGCATACCATCTTTTGATAGACTTTTTATTCCCCACTTCCATGGCGGTGGTGTGGCACCAAAAAGAGGTAAAACTACCATTCCTTGCGCCCATACAACAATAAAGTACATAAGTAACATTGAAAGATAATTTGTGAATCCAGCAAGCAAGAGTAATGTAAATGGAATTGCCCAGACAGTTCCATATAAAAAATGGGCTATATAGTTAAGTGTAGTTTTATTTCTTTCTGTTAGCACATCAAAATTAATACCAAACACCTTGCTAAATCCGATTGCAGGAGAAAAGCTAATCGACCTGCCCGTAATGCGCATTTCAAAAACTTGTCCAAGTGTCATAACTATTGTTCCCAAAAAGCCTGCCGTGAGAGTTATAAATACAATTGTAGCTATGCTAAATTCCATAATGATATTATACCACCTCGCTATGATTATGCAGTAGTAATGTAGAACATTTATGTTTAAAACTATCCTTTATAGGATACTCCTCCTAGCGCACTGATTTATACACACCAACAACTCCTTTTTTTGAAAGTACCACCTGCCATAGTTGAGTTTCACGAGCACGAAATAGCCCGGCAGATGATAAAAGATAGAATTTCCACATGCGATAGAAGCGTTCTCCGTACTTTTCCTTAAGTTCTGGCCAGTGTGCATCAAAGTTTTTATACCACTCCATAAGAGTTTTGTCGTAATCTGATCCAAAATTATGCCAATCTTCCATAACAAAAAGTTTTTCTATGGATTTACCAATTTGCTTTATAGACGGTATCATTCCTCCGGGGAAAATATACTTATCCAACCATGGGTCAGTCGCAATAGTTGTTTTATTCCCTCCTATTGTATGCAATAGAAATAATCCGTCGTCAGCAAGTAGCTCGTGCACTTTTTTCATAAAAGTTTTGTAGTTTTTATATCCAACATGTTCAAACATGCCAACAGACACAACCGCATCAAACTTACCATTTGTATCACGGTAATCTTCTAGGCGAATTTCTACAGAAAGACCTTCACACAGCTCGTCACCAAGCTTTTTCTGTTCTTTTGAAATGGTTGTTGCCACAACCTCTACTCCATATTTTTCAGCAGCAAATTTTGCAAAGCTTCCCCACCCTCCACCAATATCCAATACTCGCATACCTGGCTTCAACCCAACTTTGCGACAAATCAAATCAAGCTTTGCTTCTTGTGCTTCATCTAATGTGCCTGCATCTTTCCAGTAGCCACATGTATACACCATGCGCTTATCAAGCATAGCTTTATATAAATCATTGCCACTGTCATAATGTTTTCGACCTACTATCAGAGATTTCACTTTATTGCCTGCATTAAATATTAATGCTTGTGCAATAAAAACTCCCATTGTACGTAAATTTCGTACATGTTTTTTTAAATTTCCTTTAAGTGCGTAGAGAAAAAACTGATCAAGCTTATTTCCATCCCACCAACCATCCATGTATGACTCTCCGAGGCCTAGTGTTCCTTTTGTAAGAACCCTTTTATAGAAGGCTTCATTGTGCACAATAATATCTTGAGGTCTATTGCTATTAATTTCAATATCCGCACTATTGAGTATGTCTCTTATTACTTTCTTATGCATATTCCTATATTTACATAATACTACACCACTCTAATACATAAAGTACATTAAATGCAATCGTTTTACTTAAATTATTTCTAAAGCTAAAGATAATTCAGAAGTCCTTCGTAGTTGATGAAGTCGAAAAATTGATATCCATACTGAACTAATCAACAACCCTGTGGCAGAGACCACAGGGTATGGCTTCGCAATCAACTAGGGAAAGGAACATGACAATAACGACAACGTAGACAGCACGGCACCTTCTATTACTAGCCTTGCGTATTTTGTAGGCACTACAACAGTAGAGATAAACTGGGGTACAAACGAAGGTACCTACGGAAAACTGTGGTATAACGATACTTCGCCAACAACACTTGTAGCTCCGCAAGAAGCCAACGTAATATTTGAGACTTCCCACACATTTGACCTAACAAGACTTACCGCAAGCACGACTGTCTACTATGTACTTTCTTCAACTGACCTAGTCGGAAATACCTCTACGGGTACCGAGCTGACATTCACAACATTTTAACAACGACAGTACTCCATAGGATGGATCCCGTACGAAATCAAAACGTTATGAAACATTACAAAAAGCAAACGATCGCACCCTAATGAAATACCCTTTTATGTAAAATAGGGAACGGAAATAATATTTCCTATTTTATACAGAATGGAGTTGAGAGAACAGCACAAAACCCGCGATTATCGCGGGTTTTGTGTATATCCACATAAAAAACACGTTACAGGATGTTTTTTGATATAATACATTTGTAAATAAACTATGATGTTGCTCAACAAAAAAAATATAGCTATGGGACTTGTTTTTATATTTTTCCTTTTTATAGCATCTTTTGCTCTCTTTGGATTTAATGGAGTTGCACAAGCACAAACTGGTATTTTGCAAGACCCTGATATTACTTGTACTGGTGTAGACTGTCAGCTCTGTAATGTATTTCAGCTTATAAATGTAGTCATTAGATTTTTAATGTTTAGTGCGTTCACTTTGTGGTATTTGTTATGGACATTCGAGTTGTTTTTTA